>Ga0075111_1000183_pt1 | contig 30088 bp, 24 predicted proteins | sample AntAceMetag02UKK_FD_69787 | JGI IMG/M metagenome (GOLD analysis project Ga0075111, IMG submission 69787) | Saline lake microbial communities from Ace Lake, Antarctica - Antarctic Ace Lake Metagenome 02UKK | ecosystem: Environmental > Aquatic > Non-marine Saline and Alkaline > Saline | place... | reverse complement strand
AGTGTTTTAAGTCAAACATTCAAAGATTTTGAATTGATTGTTGTTGATGATGGCTCAACTGACAATACAGAAAAAATCGTTAAAGACATAAATGATAATCGAATTATTTACATTAAAAATTATAAAAACTTAGGTATCCAAAGAAGTTTAAATAAAGGCATAAAACAAGCAAGAGGAGAATATATTGCTCGTATTGATGATGATGACACATGGATTGATCCAGAAAAATTATATAAACAAATTAAATTTTTAGAAAAAAACACTGATTATGTATTGGTAGGAACTGGTGCAGTTATAGCAAGCAACGAAGGGAAAGAACTTTTTAGATTTTTAAGTCCCTTGGAAGACCAAAAAATCCGGCAGTTAATATTAGGAAAAAATTGTTTTCTTCATCCGTCTGTAGTTTTCAAAAAAAGTGCAGTTTTAAAAGTTGGTGGGTATAGCGAAGAGTTAGAAGACTTACATGCGGAAGATTACGATCTTTGGCTTAAGCTTGGCACAATTGGTAAGTTCGCCAACTTACCATTTCACGGAATAAGCTATACAAAATGGAAGGGGCAGATAACGAACAAGGATCAGATGAAACAGTTAAAAAATTATTTTAGGTTAATTAGAAAATATAAAAAATATTATCCTGGTCATTACCTAGCGCTTTTCAGAAGTTCTTCAAGATTAGTTCTTTATGGTTACTTAAAGTTTAGGAAAATTATTAATATGATCCGTAAAATTAAGCACAGTTATTCTAATCTGCAAAAGAAAAAAGAATTGTCAAAAGAGTTTTAAAAATTATTCTTGGTTTTACAGATCATTTATTAGCTATGCTTTAAGACAATTTTTATCTGGAAATGTTTTAAAAGGAACTGGAATAACAAAAGGTGTGTTTATTAAAATAAAATGAAAATTCTTTATTTAATAACTAAGTCAGAAGCAGGCGGAGCACAAACTCACCTTTACCAGCTGAGTGAACATTTTATTGAAAAAGAAAATCAAGTAGCGATAATGAGTTATCCCGGAGGATGGTTAGAGCAGGAAGCAAAAAAAATAGACGCAAAATTTTATCCAAATAAATATTTTTCAAATTCTCTTAATCCATTTAAAATTTTAAAAGCAGCAAGAGAAATTAAGAAAATAGAAAAAGATTTTAAACCAGATATGATCGCCTGTCACAGCACGTTTGCAGGTCTTTTGGGAAGGTTATCAATTAGAAAAAAAGTTCCCACTATCTTCACTGCTCATGGTTGGGCATTTACAGAAGGATCTCCTTTTTTAAGAAAATATTTAGCAATTATACTAGAAAAAATCGCTGGAAAATTCTGTTCAAAAATTATTTGTGTTTCGAATTGTGACAGAAAATTAGCTATAAAATATAAAATTGTTCCGAAACAAAAAATAGTTACTATTCACAATGGAGTCGATACTAAGCACACAAAGACCAAGCTCTATTCCAATAACCAAGCTCGAGAAATTAAAATAATATTTGTTGGAAGATTAGTCAATCCCAAAAATCCCTTGCTACTAATTGAATCTTTCAATAATTTATCAACTGAACTAAAAAACAAATCTCAGATTTCTATTATTGGAGATGGATCAAAAAGAAAAGAATTAGAAGAATTTATTAAAAAAAATAATTTAAAAAATAAGATAAAACTTTTAGGCAATCTACCAAGAGAAAGAGTATTCGAGGAATTACAACAATCTGATATTTTCGTTTTAATTTCCAATTGGGAAGGCTTTCCATATACTATCATTGAAGCAATGAACTTTGGCTTACCAGTCATTGCTTCAAACGTAGGAGGTATAAACGAAGCTATAAAAGATGATTGTGGAATTTTAGTAGAAAGAGGAGATGCCCAGGCACTAAAAAAAGCTCTAGAAAAACTATTAGAAGATCCACTCTTAATTAAAGAAATGGGGAAGAAAGCAAAAGAAAGAGTAGAAAAACATTTTTCTCTAGAAAAAATGTTAGAAGAGACAGAACGAGTTTACAAGAAAGTATTACAAGACTAAACATCCTTTAACGCCTATAAAAGCAAAACTAGTTTATTAGAACCCTAATACTATTTAATAAAATATGAAAAAAGTTAAAATATACATTGATAGTGCAAATAAGAAAGTTCTTCTTTCTTTGGCAGACAACAAAGAAGTTAAGGGTTTTACCACCAATCCAAGCTTCATGAGACTTGCTGGTGTTAAAAATTATGAAAAATTTGCAAAAGAAGTTTTGCAAAAAATAAAAAAACCAATATCATTTGAAGTGATTGCTGATGATTTAGATGAAATGGAAAAGCAAGCTCGACTTCTCTCGTCTTGGGGTAAGAATGTTTTTGTAAAAATTCCCATAACAAATACTGACGGCAAATCAACTTATTTATTGATAGAAAAATTATCAATTGATAAAATAAAACTTAATATAACAGCCATCACAACAGTAGCTCAAGTAAAAAAAATTATCCCAGCAGTTAATCCAAAAACAAAAACAATTATTTCTGTTTTTGCTGGTCGCATTGCTGATACGGGCAGAGATCCATCGCCTATTATGAGTTCTTGTGCAAAGATTATTAAGAATCACAAAAACATTGAACTTCTGTGGGCAAGCTATCGAGAACCTTTCAATGTTATACAAGCTGAGAAAGTAAGCTGTGATATTATAACTGTCAAATCAGATTTCTTAGAAAAGAGAAAAAACTTTAGAAAACCTTTAGCTGATGTTTCTCTAGATACTGTAAAAAAGTTTTACAAAGATGCTAAAGATTCAAACTTTAAATTAAATATTTAATTTAAAAAAATATTTATACAAAAAGAACTCCCAACGGAGGCTCTTTTTAAAATAGAATATATAACATGTGGACACTCGGTGTCCACATGCCTATAGTCACCAAGCATTTAGTAAGATTATGTGGACACCGAGTGTCCACATAATTACACAAAACAAAATAATGTGCGTTACCTGGTAACACCCAATTGCAATTCTGTGCTACTGGTATGATGTAATTTGTGCGTTACCTGGTAACACCAAAAAAAGAACCTATATAAGGTTCTTTTTTAACTGTCAGTCGTTCAATCTTAAGATTGTTTGGCTGTAAAATCAATTGTTTTTTTAATTCCCTTTTCAAGATTAACTTTTGGAGACCATTTAAGTAGTTTCTTAATCTTTGTATGACTTAATGCGCTTCTTTTTATATCCCCTGCTTTTCCTGGACCATAAATAATTTGAGATTCTGTATCAGCAACTTTCAAAATCATTTTCGCTAGCTCTGTCATACTAGTTTCTCTTCCAGTTCCAACATTAAGAAATCTTTTTTTAAGATCCCATTTTTTTGTTTTCTTTTTAAGAGCCAAAAGGTTTGCCCTAACTACATCATCAACATAAACAAAATCTCTTGTTACTTTTCCATTGCCATGAATAATAAATGGCTCCCCTTCTAAAATTCGATTTATAAATATTGAAATAACTCCTGATTCTTTTGATCCATCCTGACGAGGTCCATAAACATTTGCATAACGAAGCGCCACAAAGTCCAAGCCTGCAACTTTATGATACAATCCTAAGTATTCCTCTGTAGTCTTCTTTGTAAGCCCGTATGGACTCTCTGAGACGATTGGATGTGTTTCTACTGTTGGTATCTTCCTTGTCTCTCCGTAAAGAGCTCCTCCTGTTGAAGAAAAAATAAACTTAGGCATCTTCTCCCATTCATTTCCATAATATAAAACATTTTGAAGCACATTTAAGAAACCAAGAATATTAATCTTAGCGTCAAAGAACGGATCCTTAACAGATCCTCTTGCATCTATTTGGGCGGCAAGATGAAAAACTACCTCTGGCTTTTCTTTCTCAAAAACTTCACTAATCTTCCTATTAGCAATGTCTAAATGATAAAACTTGGCTTTAGGGTTAATGTTTTCTTCTTTGCCAGAAGAGAGGTCGTCTATAATAACAACCTCGTGTCCTTTCTTTATTAAGTTGTCTACTAGGTTAGAGCCGATAAAACCAGCCCCACCAGTAACTAATATTTTAGATTTTTTTGAATTCATGTCAGTCAATTGAATAATAGAATAATTAGTTTGCTTTACTCGCTATCGCAAGTTCAGGCGAGACAAGCCCACCAATGACTAATATTTTCATAATATCACTATCCTACCATAAATACAGAAAAAGTCAACCCCATAACCCCCTTCCCCCACCTCCACCAACTAGACATGTGGGCACTTAGTGCCCACATGTCTACAGTCAGTATATATTTCATGCAATAATGTGGGCACTAAGTGCCCACATTATTCAAGTATCGTACCAAATGTTTTAAATATTACGAGAGGACCATAACTTAAGATTGTCTTCAAAAGATTTCTTTATTGAAAAATATTCTTCAAACCAATCTTGTTTTGTTAAAATTAATTCTAAAAGAGAGTCCTTGTCTTCACCTAATCTATAATAGCCATAACTTGACCATAGATAATCTCTCATTTTCACTTCAGCTTGTTTCCAGTTTTTTATTCCGCCATCTCTCCATTCGGGATAATGCAAATCTAAAATATTTAAATGTATATAACTCATTATGTGAATAAAATATGCCTCAGAATCAATGTGCTTAGCTCCAAAACTACTCTGCCAGAGAGTCCCAATTCTTTTGTATCTTTTATTAAAATACTGAGAATACCCCATACAAAGTCGATGCATAAATCGAGAGATACCATCTTTCTGAACTTCCTTCAAAAATAAATGAAAATGATTCGGTAAGACTGTGAAAGCGATAACATCAACCAAACGATCCCTGTCTTCAGCGAAGGCTTGTTTTTCAGACAATGTGGTAGTGTTCGCAAAACGAGGGATATTATGGACGAATGATTCTCTATTATTAAAAACGATTAAAGATATTAAAAAACGAATATAATCAATTTTATCTAAAAATATTTTTCTATCTTCTACTCCATGATTATAAATATGATAATATTCATCTCTAATAAATTGAACTTTTCTCATAACAGTTTTTTATGTATAATTCTATTTATGTGGGCACTAAGTGCCCACATTATTATATAAAACGCTTAGTGGGTTTGCAAATGTGGGCACTTAGTGCCCACATTATGGTGAACTTAAACACCTCAGTCGTAGAGTGAGGTGTTTAATGTGTAATGGCTGGCTACTAGATCGTTTGGCACAGCTTATAGTTTGGTATTATTAAATACACCAAAGAAAGGAGTTGTGATGAAATGAAAAGGCTTCGATAAAACTGAGATGATTTTTTCCATGAATGGGAATTTAGGATGAAATGAAAAAGGTTAACAAGCTAGAAGATTTGTTATCTAAAGCAAACAAATGCTTATCACCCTACGAATGTGGGCACTTAGTGCCCACATATGCACAACCAGCGAGTACTTAACGAAACGATGTGGGCACTAAGTGCCCACATCGTGGTGGAAATAGGATGAAAAGGAAAGGCTCCGGTAACTGGGGCAATTTCTTTATAATGAAATGAAAAAGCCCCCAAAAGGGGGCTTTTTCTATCCCGGCGATCCGGGAGGTTTCTAGCTCTAATTGGCTAGCGATCTAGACAATTAGGTTCAATTCTGAATAGAGTTACCAGTTTAAGCTATTTTCGATTGGTAGTGATTTAATTACGTAATCACCTGACCAATCGGCTGTTGACGTAGCGTGACTTGTAGCTGATATATCTGACCAAGTAATAGCAGCATCAGGATCAACAGATGTAACTGCATCTGAACTGGTTGGTGCAGCATGTGTAGCATCTTGATGAAGAGATGTTGTTACGTAGTCACCATCAGCATCAGCAGCTGTAACTGTAGCTCTTAACTCGTAAGTTCTTGTACCACTAACAGCTACTTCTGTAGTTGCATTGAAGAGAATACTTGCAGCAGTTGTTGTTGCAGTTAAAGCAGTTTCGGTTTTTGCTCCGGCAACCAATGTTTGACCACCACCTGTAACATCATAGATGAGTGGGGTTGCAAGAACAGTATTGGCGTCCTTAGTAATGTCAAAGAATAACTTATCCCATGAAATATCACCACCTGTTGAGGCAATTGAGAATTTCAAGAGAGTTTCTTGTTCATTTCTAAGTTGAACATCTGCATCAACTACTTTAGCAATAGTAGGAATTGCTTTGTAAACATACATAGCGTTTCCTGAAGCTGTATTATCGTCAACTGTAACTTCTACACCAGTTGAAGCAGGGGTTGCTTTGGCTGACGTATAATCAGTCGTAATTTCAGCACCTGGTGTGCCAGCACCTGTACCAACACCAACCAGTTCTAGTTCAACAGTAAGAGTCTTTGAACTATTGGCTGCGACAGGAATAGAAATACCATCAAAGGTTGCATCTGTAGAACCTGGTAGGGTTGCTAAGACTGTTGAACCATCTTTAATATTGATGTTTGCAACAGCTGATGCATCTGTAACTGTAAATCTTAATTCTGTAATAGTGAAGGCGTCATAGAGTGTCTCAAACTTATAAGCAGCTGTAATAGTATTCTGATTGTCAGCAACGATAGCTGCATCAGGAGTTCCAGCGGCTCTTGTAGCTGTAATTGTTGGAGCTGTATAAGTAATTGTTTGACCATCAATATCTGAACTATTAGTTGAGATACTTGCACCTGAATTTGCACCTGTGCCAGTAGCAGTTAGATCTGTTTTGAATGCATGAGTTGATGTTACGCTCGAGCCAAGATTGGCATAGAGAGAAACAATCATAACCTCATTTTTTGCAAGATCAAAACTAACTGACCAGTCGTTATCAGCAGCTGAAGCTGTTGATTTGACTGATGAAGTTTCTGAACCATAAACAATATAGAAGTCTGTAATGTCAGAATAGTCAAATGTTGTACCCGTAGTTGTTCCAATGTTTAATGAAAGAGTGTGAACACTGACAACTTCCGATGAGCCACCAGTTAAAGTCCACTCACCAACCTTAAAAGCAGTTTGAGGAAGACCAACGGTTTGATCAGCATAACTTGTTCTTTTAGCAAGAGTCATATCTCCACCAGCAACTGTTACCTGATTAGCACTGGTATCAGCTGTAGGAGCATCTGTTGTGCCCAAAGAAACTGTTCTTGAAGCATTTGCGCTGACTTGAAACAATTTAGCGGTTACCTTGTCTGTTGATGTAAGATTGGCATCTGTGCCATCATTATCATAAAGATCCGCTCTAAACTCAACAACAGCAGATGTTCCTGGAGTAACTGTGAAATTAGTTGTGAATGCAGTACCTGTCTTTGCAGTTGTTGTATTGCTTCCAACCTGAACACCGTCAACTAGGAGTCTACCGTTTCTAAGTGTTGAAGCGACAGTAGTAGTGCCACCTGTAGTGACGTGAGCATAACCAGCTGTCAAAGTTTCAACTTTGATAGGTTCGCCATGGGCGGTGAATTTCCATTTACCAAGAATAACATCTGTGCCACCTGTGACAACATCACCTGAAGGTGAATCAGAGGCTTTCTCGACTGTCATTGTTCCACTATTGACTGTAATAGTTGCGGTTGAAACAGCAGCAGACACGCCCGAAGCAGCAATATTAACACCATAGTCTGAGTCAATCAAGAAAAGATCAGCTTTGTTTCTAAGCGACATTTGGACGATTCGTGATGAACCACCAATAACATCAGCTAAAACTTTAACTGTTCTTATTCCAGTTCCCAATTCTTTATCGAAGACAAAGGTAATATAACCATCGTCATCTAAACTAGCAACTGAAGCAACCTCGATACCATCAATAAGAAGTCTGAAGTTTTGAATGTCAGCTTTCTGAATTGAGTTAATTTGGCGAAGAGCTAATCTTGTGAAATTAACTTTTCTTGTTCCAACAGTGAAAGTTGATTGCCAAACCCTAACATCACTGACTGGATCAGTTGTAGCAGCACTTGATGGTGTTGCTGAACCAATAGCAACGCTAGCCAAAGTAGCTGAGGCAATTGAGTGAATAGCACCATTAATTGGGAGTGATCCACCAACTGTAGCAGTTGAAGAGACAGAGACTAAACTAACACCAACAGTTTGACCTGAGGTACCAGTTAGAATATCACTTTTAAGAGCAACTGTTTTGCTTGAATAGCCTGGGATAGTGAAAAGACCACCCGTAGCATTAAAGCTAACACTACCACCTGAAAGTGAAGCAGCATCAGTAATTCTCAAAGTTCCATCAAAAAGATAGACATTTGACAAAGTTCCATCAGCTGAAACACCAAGCCTATTGAATGTAAGACCATTAATAGCAACGGCAGCACTGCCTGTGTTTGTGAATGTGAAGTGAGCTAAGTCAGCTGTAGCTTGAGTGTGAACAAGAGTTCCTGCAGCTGGAGTATCTGAAGCCAACATAGCTGTAACTGTGCCTGAAACTGGAGTTGTTCCACCAACAGTTAGAGGACTACCTGTTGAGTAGTAATCTCTTTCTACTGGATTAACAACAAAGACATTGTCCCAGCTATATCCTTCTGAAAGGAATTCTGCAGCTGTCATGTCAAGCCAATGTTTCATAGCATTTCCTGAAGCCTCATCTACTTCTTCAAGAGAATAGACTTTAGGATCACCGTCTGCACGATACATATCTGAGGATACATAAGAATCTAAGACATCTTGTGAGACATCTTTGATGCTTGCCCATGAGAAATGCTCATACATGTCAAAAACTGCTGGATTGAAGATATGTCTCTTTGCACCAGTGTTGTTAACAATATAAACCTTAATCCCATCGGGACCTCTGATAAGATCGCCCTCGACGATATCGGTTGCTGCCTGAGCAGCAGGTACGAACGTAGCAAAGCCACCGAGCCACATTATTGTGGTCAAAGTGAGTATTGCTGAGACGATTTTTTTACTCATTTTATTAATTTTTTGTTTTTGATAGCAAAGTGGTTTCTTTGAAATCACTCTTCTATCGACAATTTAAGAGAACGCATTTTCTCGACCTCGTTGAGTAAGGGGCATACAAACCCTCATTCCTCATTTAGACAATCTAATGATCATCTTTTCGAGGTGAGGTGCGGGGGACTTGAGAATTTCTAATCCCGCACCCAACGTCTCGTGATTTTACAATCGCGAGAGCTGTCATCCTTAGAGGACAACAGATCGTTGAAAGCCTTTTAACGACTGGACTCGTTTTCCAAAAAAACTTGGACACGAAAATCCACTCGGTCGACCAAAAACAAATTTAGGCTTGATCACGGACTGTTATTTTAATTAATCGAAAGAACTAACTCATACGCCTTAGCGCAGATCTATGAATACCTCTTTGAGGTACACATAGAGCCACGCTAACAATTGAGTCTAGCTGTGGATTATTTTAGTAATCCTATTTTATCTCCCTTTTTTAATCTTAACAACCTAGTTATCCACACCCATCGCCATTTGTGTTGTTATTTTTTAGCGTGCCTTTCTTTCTCTAAAGCACAAAAAGAACCTCATTCAGCTTACAGGCTTGTTTAACTTAGATTTTAACAGAAAAAGCATATCTGTCAAGGGTTTTTGTGGATAATTGCGCATTTTTTTAAAGTTCAAAGTTTTTTATGTTTTTTGAAATATATCTAGTCGCTCTGTGCCTCGACTCAATTGTCCCAACATCAAACCATTTTCCTTTTAATTTTTCGTGAGTTGCGGTCCCTTCTTTAACATAAAAGTTCGCCAAATCCGTTACCTCTATCTCTCCTCGGGCCGAAGGTTCTATTTTTTTTATAACATCAAATGCTCTTTTGTCAAACATATAGAACCCTGTTGTTATCCAATTTGAGACTGGATTCTCTGGCTTCTCTACTATATTAACTATTTTGTCTCCATCAAGCTCTGCCACCCCAAATCTTCTTGGATCATCTTCGTATTTTAAAATTAACTTTGCACCACTGAATTCACCGTCATTTTTTTTAAAAAATTGCTTTCTATAATCTTCTATTGCAGGTGTCAAATTGTCTTCAAAGATATTATCGCCCAAGGCTACCGCCATATCATCCCCCTTACAATAAGGCTCCGCCATGCCAATTGCATGAGCGATTCCTAGTGGTTGTTCTTGGGTAACATATTCTAACTTTATTCCTAAACTGCTTCCATCTCCTAAAAATTCTTGAAATCTTTTAAGTTGTTCTTCTGCAGTAACTACAACAATTTCTTTAATTCCACTTCTTAAAAATACTGACAATGGATAAAGCGCAAGAGGCCTGTCATAAATAGGTAACAAGCTTTTCGGCAACACATATGTAAGTGGTCTCAACCTAGTTCCGTTTCCGCCTAGAAGAATAATTCCTTTCATGAGAATAAACTAAAAACTAAAAACTAAAAATGAAAAATAATTGAAGAAGAGTTAAGATTTGTCTGACATTAGATCTGCGATGTATTTAAAATTTTTCTCTGATAATCTGGGGTTTTTAGATATGTAGTCGCTTGCTTCATGAAGTGCTTCAATCGTCCCAACATCGAACCAAGCTCCTGTTATTTCATTTGAAGTCATTGTTCCTTCTTTCACATAGGCGTTTGCCAAATCCGATATTTCGTATTCTCCACGACCAGATGGTTTAAGTGTTCTTATAATATCAAAAGCGCGATTGTCGAAAAAATACGGAGATACTGTCGCTAGGTTAGATTTCGGTTCTTGAGGTTTCTCTTTAATATCAATAACCTGTCCATTTTTAACCTCTGCAATTCCAAACCTCTTGGGATCAGAAACTTGTTTAAGAGCTACTTTTGCACCCTTAACCCTTTCTCCTTTTATGTTAAATGATTGTTCTTCAAATTCTTTTACTATTGGTGCTATGTTTTCTTCAATAATATTATCACCATGAATAACAATAATATCTTCCTTGCCAACTAATTTTTCTGTCGTTCCGATTGCATGAGCTATTCCCAATTGTTCGTCTTGAATAACGTATCTTATGTTAAGTCCAAACTTTTTACCATCACCAAAAAAAGTTTCAAACTCATTTTTGTTGTCTTTGTCAGCTACTATAATAATATCATTTATCCCAGCCTCTTGAAGAGAAAGAAGAGGATAAAAAATCATCGGTTTATTATAAACCGGTAGAAGTGGCTTTGGTGCTATATCGGTAAGAGGCTTTAATCTTGTCCCCTTACCTGCGGCAGGGATGATTGCAATCATGAAAGAAGAAGTAACCTGTAACTAGTAAATAGTAACCAGTAAATTGAACCCCGTACCAGAGCCTTCGGCACGGTACAGGGCAAGGAGAATTAAGATTGAAGGAGGGAGGAGGGAAATGACAAATGGAAGGACGATGGATTGCCACGTCACTCGGCTACGCCTCGCTCCTCGCAATGACGAAGAAAGAATTAAAGGAAGAGTAATCAGTAACTTGTAATTCGTAACTCTTAACTAGTAAAAGGAAGAAAAGATCCTTCGGTACCCTCAGGATGACAGAGAGAAAGAAAGTAAATCATAATCCGTAATTTGTGATTTCTAGGTATCAAGGTTTTCAACTTCTCTAGCGTTTGCTTGAATGAACCTCTTTCTTGGTGCAACTTCTTCTCCCATAAGAATATCAAATATTCTGTCAGCTTCTTCGGCATCCTCAACATTAACCTTCTTAAGGTATCTTCGTTCTGGATCCATAGTCGTAAACCAAAGTTGCTCTGGGTTCATCTCTCCCAAACCTTTATAACGTTGGATGTCGATTTTAGTAACACCTCTTTCTTCGTGTCCTTTAAGTATTTTATCTTTTTCTTCTTCAGAATAAACATATTCATGTTTTGATCCTACTTTGATGCGAAATAAAGGTGGGTTAGCAATATACAGATGACCAGCGTCTATTATTGGCTTAAAATAACGATAAAACAATGTTAGAAGAAGTGTTGCAATATGCGCCCCATCGACATCGGCATCTGTCATAATAACAATTTTGTGATAGCGTAATTTTTCTAAAGAAAATTCTTCGGCGATAGCTGTTCCCATGGCAATAATCAAAGCCTTAATTTCTTTTGATGCAAGAATTCTGTGAAGTCTTGCTTTTTCAACGTTTAGGATTTTTCCCCTAAGAGGAAGGATTGCTTGAGTTTTACGATCACGACCTTGTTTGGCACTATTGTGAACGAACACTCCGGAAGCTAAAGCAAAATTGTGCGTGTTTTCAACTTCTAAATCATAGACATCCATCTTCTTGCTAAGATTAACAATTCTTTTAATTTTATGATTATAATTTTTAACAGCTTCTAAGGCAGATGCTTCTTCACCATTAAAAAATCTTTCACAGAAAGTATCGAGTCTCAAAAGATTTTTATTGTTAGCCATAATTCTTTCTTCTCGATATTTTTCTAAAGTGCCATACTGCTCATAAATACGCTTTAAAAATTCTATTGTGTTTTTATAGTATGTCTTATTGTAGGCTTGTTTTCTTTTTTTTCTAAAATCGCTTGTCCACTGTTTTTTTGTTTCTTCACTGCGCCATTTTAGCAAACCCTCGTTCTTCCACTGATGTTTTGCCAACAACGAAAGTTCTTCCTTTTTTTTCGGATGTAAATCAAAATATTCTTTTACTCGTTGAGCTTGTTTTTCTCTGTTCTTCTCTTGGCTCCAGTATTCTTTTTGAGACTTGTTTAACAATATTCTATTCTGTTCTCTGTAGTCAGAAGAGTTATTGTAATAATCCATAAATTTCTGCGCCATATATTTCTTATATCCTTCATCTTCCCATTGTTTTTTTGCTCTTTTGCTAAGCATTTTTCGCATCTCTGGTGTCGTCATTTTCGCTCTAATTTTTTCTCGATATTCTTGCGTTTGCCTCATTTTAGCTAACTTTTCCTTAACCTCAGGACGATGGATAGTAATTGACGCATGCTCACGATGGAGAGACACGTGATCGTCTTTGCTCATTTGTCTAATATTCTCTGGACTATTGTTTCGTTTGTTAAAATCAACATGATGTCGATGAATTCCCTTTTGCTTCGAATAAACATTATTTCTTAGATTATATTCATCAGCTAAAACGTGGGTGAACGCCCAATACTCCTTACCTTTTTTTAACTTGGAGTCCAAAACCATCTCATAGTCTTTAATGGTAATTCTTTTTTCTATTTTCGAATATTTTCTATAAAGCGGCATCAAAGAGTCATTTCTGGACAAATCTTTTGCCATCTTATATTTGCCATCTCTCAACATGAATAGATGCTCTGGGGTGCAAGTTAGTTCTTCTTTGTTATCTAAAATAATTTTAATAACTTTTACATTTTTCTTTGTTATTCTTGGACTAGCAATAGGAGCAATACCTACGTGTCCATCACTTTGAATAGTATAACAAAAATTCTTTTTCCCTTGTTTATCTTCTTTAGTCAATTCCTTGAAGGAAATGTTTCGTCCATCAACCAAGGCAACCTTAGTTTCTCCTGAAAAACATCCTCCAGCGGAATCACCCTCAACAATGAATAACTCTGTTTTTGCTGGATCTCTTGAACTACAATCTGCTAATTTTCCTGGAAGAGACAGTCCCTCTAGAATGCCCTTTCTAATAACAGTTTCTTTCGCTTTTTTTGCAGCCTCTCTAGCCTTTTGAGCAAGAAGCGATCGTCCAATAATTAATTTTGAGTCTTGAGGATTTTCTTCTAAGTATTCATAGAATGCTTCACCAACAATTTTTTCAACAGCAGTTCTAGCCTCTGGATTTCCAAGTTTTGCCTTAGTCTGTCCTTCGAATTGAGGCTCTCCTAATTTAATACTAACGATACTAGTTAGTCCTTCTCTAATATCGTCGCCTGTTAAATTAGTATCATCTTTTTTTATAATATCGTTCTTGCGACCAAAATCGTTAATTACCCTTGTAAGAGCCGAACGAAATCCTGTTTGATGCATACCACCCTCTTCTGTGTGAATATTGTTAGCAAAACTTATTTCTTTTGCCTGAATGTCTTCAGTATATTGAAGCGATGCTTCAACTAAAAGACCCTCGTATTCTTTCTGACAATAAAAAACATTTTTATGAATTACTTTCTCGCTTCTATTTAAATATTTAACATATGACTTAATGCCACCTTCAAAATAAAAACCATAAACATCACATCTGTCTTCTTCGTTTCGACAATCAACAAGGTTAATTTTCATACCCTTAGTTAGATATGCTTGTTGACGAATATGATCTACTATTTTTGTCCATCCAAATTCTACTTCTGTAAAAATTTTCTCATCAGGCACAAAACTAATTGTTGTTCCTTTGTCGAATTTAGTTACTAATTTTTCTAGTTTTTTGTTAAAGAATAGTTTCTTACCATCACCAAATTGACCCCTAATGGTTTCTTCTAAAGAGAAGCCCTTAGTATCGCCAAGTTCTTGAAGTTTTGTAAGAACTTTTCCACGGCCATATTCTTGACTATAAACCTGTCCATTTTTCTTAACAGTTGCCTTTGTCCAACGAGATAGTGCGCAGACAACAGAAATACCAACACCGTGGAGACCACCAGCTACTTTATATGAGTCACCTCCGAACTTGCCTCCTGCATGAAGAGTCGTTAATACTGTTTCAAGGGCAGATTTTTTACTTTGAGCATGATAGTCAACTGGAATACCTCGCCCATTGTCTATAACTGTTACATAGTTATCTTTATGGAAGATTATCCAAGTTTCATCACAGTGTCCACCCATAGCTTCGTCAATCGAATTGTCAACAACTTCCCAAATAAGATGGTGTAGTCCAGATGGCCCAGTTGAACCAATGTACATTCCTGGTCTTTTTCTAACAGGATCAAGTCCCTCTAAAACATAAATGTCTTTTGCATCATAATTGTCTCCACTTGAAACAGTTTGTTTATTTGGTGTTTTTTTTTCTTTGTCTGTCATAGGTGTTATCTAATTACTGCGTTTAGTTTTTTAATTAGTGCTTCTTCTACTTTTTTATGTTCAATGTTCACTTCTTTGTCTTCAAGAGTGTGATCATCGCTTTGATAGACTATATGCAATGCCAAGCTTTTTTCGCCTCTTGGAAGGTTCTTTCCTTCGTAAACATCGAAGAGATCAATATCTTGAATAAATTTTGCTCCGGAATTTTCGATTGCTCGAGTAACTTCAGAAAAATTATTTGCCCTCTTAATCAATATGGCTAAATCTCTTAAAATTGTTGGGTACTTTGAAATAGGCTTGTACTTATTTTCCCCTTGAGCTAAATCAAGAAGTTTCTTGGCATCAATATTCATGATAGCCGAAGGTTTGTTGATTTTAAATTCAGCCAAAACCTTATCTGAAACATTGCCAATATGTCCAATTATATTTTCTCCGACTTTTATTCGTGCCAAAGTTTTCTTATTAAAAACACTTCCTTCAAAATTTTCTTGGCAAGCTTCAATAAAATAATTATTAATTCCAAAGCCTTTTAATAAAAGATCTACTATTCCTTTCAGTTCAAAAAGAGGATCAGAGTGGAGCATCATAGCAACAACAAGTTGATTGCTTTCACTGATTTCTCCTTCGATGTTTTCAAAAATTTTACCTATTTCAAAAACTCTAATCTCATTGTCATGTTTTGCGTTCCTTTTTAAATTACTTAGAATACCCGGTAAAAGACTTGGTCTCAAAACTGAAAATCTTTCACTAATCGGATTTTTGATTTTGACAATATTATCGCCACTCAATCCAAGTAAGTTAATAATTTTTTCGCTTAGAAATGAGTAAGTATATATTTCAGAAAATCCTCCTCCACGTAAAAGCTCTCTTAGCTTATCTCTGTGGATTTCTTCTGGTTCTGGATCAACTGAAGAAAGGGGCAAGTACGGAAGTATTGGTTCTATTTTTTCATATCCATAAAGCCTCGCTACTTCTTCTATTAGGCTTTCTTTAGTATCAAGGTCCTTTCTAAAGAATGGTGGGGCAACTATTATTTCGTCTTTCTCTATTTCAACTTGACACTCAATTGCTTCGAGCATTTTTTTTACGTCTTCTTTATTAATGGTAACCCCTATCAACTTATCAATTTCTTCTAACTTGAATTTTATTTTGTTGTAACCTTTTTCTGTTAAATTTTTATCACAAATGCCGACAACCTCTCCTTTGCTAACTTTATTAATTAAATAAATAGCTCTAGATAAAGCTTCGGGAGGAAGATTTTCGTTGGCTCCTGCAGAGAACCTTCTAGAAGCATCTGTCTGAAGGTGATATTTCTTTGAAGCTATATAGATACTTGTTTTCTCAAAATAGGCCGATTCAATAAAAATTGTTTTTGTTTTTTTATCAAGCTCCGCCCCCTTGCCACCCTTAATGCCTGCGAGCGCCAAAACTTTTTCATCGTCAGCTATGACTAAATCTTTTTCATCTAATTCCAATTTCCTATTGTCTAATAAATCTATTTCCTCTCCTCTTTTGGCATTTCTTACAATAATTTTTCCACCTGAAATCTTATCAAAATCAAAAGCATGAATTGGTTGTCCCAATTCAAGCATGACAAAATTTGTAATATCTACAATATTATTAATAGAGCCAACTCCACACGAAGATAATCTATCTTTAAGCCACCTTGGAGAAGGACCAACTTCAACATCTTTGACAATGGCACAACTATATCTAAAACAAGCGGACTCTTCTTGAATGTCTACATAATCATCTTTATATTCTTCTATCTTTATTGTTTGAGGTTTTTTGAGTTCTGGTTTTTTATTTTCTAATACCTTTTGTAAGACAGCAATCTCTCTAGCAACTCCAAAATGAGATGCTGAATCAGAAAAACGATTTGGCAGAATATCAATATCAAAAACTGTGTCTGTCTCGCTCGCCTTTATAACTTCTGTTTCAAAAGAATAAAGTGTTAAAAGTTCTGCCAATTCCTTGGCAGGCAAATCTGTTTCTATATATTCTTTTATCCAGTCAAATGAAAATTTCATTTTTTTAAAATTGTTTTAAAAACCTTGAATCATTTTTGAAAAATAATCGGATGTCTGATACACCATATTTAATCATAGCGATACGTTCAATCCCCATGCCAAAAGCAAAGCCTTGCCAATGGAGTGGATTGTATCCTGCCTTTTTAAAAACTTCTGGATGTACCATGCCAGCGCCCATAACCTCAAGCCAACCAGTTCCTTTGCAAACAGGACAATCTTTGCCATAGCAATTATAACAAGCAATATCTATTTCAAATCCTGGTTCAACAAACGGGAAGTAGCCCGGCCTCATCCTGACCTTAATATCGTCCGAAAAAATACGCTTAAATAACTCTTCGATAATTGCTTTAAAATTTGCAATTGAAACATTTTTGTCAACGACTAATCCATCGAGTTGATAAAATTGAATATCATGAGAACTGTCACTCGCCTCATATCTGAAACATCTTCCTGGAGCAATAATTCTAAACGGAGGATTATTTTTTTTCATATAACGATGTTGCATCGCTGTAGTATGAGTTCTTAAAAGATAATTTCCTTCGTCTTCATTCTTCTTAACACCTTTTTCATCAATCCAAAACGTATCCCATAAATCTCTAGCTGGGTGATGCTTGGGAATATTTAAAGTATCAAAATTGTAAAATTCTGTTTCTATTTCTTTGGTAGTAAAAACCGAAAAACCCATTGACTCAAAAACTCTTTTTATATTGTCTATTGTTTGAGTAAGTGGGTGGAGATGTCCTTGTGGAAGCTTTTTGCCTGGTAAAGAGACATCAATTTGTTCTCCATCATTAAAACTGCTTTTTTCAATTAATTCTTTCTTTCTTTTGATCTGCTCTTTAAAGTCTCCTCTGAGCTGATTGGCAAGTTTTCCAATTATTTGTTTATCTTTTTTATCAAGAGTTTTTAAAAGTTCAAGAATTTTTTTAAGAGCACCGTTTTTTCCAAGAAAAACACTCTCTAAATCTTTAACACTTTTTAGAGATGTAACTTCTTTAATTTTAATTTCAAAATTTTCTTGAATTTTCTTAAGTTCTTTTTGCATCTTTTTTTTCTTTGAAAATACAGAGAAATTCTACTAATAAACCAGACAAAATAGAAAATAAAATTGCTTTCCAATCTAGAGAACCCTGAGCTTTTAATATTAATAAGAGGAGAATAATGAGGGAAATAATAATCCCTTGCCTGAAAGCTGGCCTAATCATTTTCCAGCTTAAATGAAATTGACTTCTATGTTTTCTTATAAAAGTTCCTATTATCGCAAAGAATCCAGATAAGCCAAGGAAAAGGCTTAAATAGAAAATAAAACGCTCGAAATTCGTTAATCCTAATGGGTCTGTCCTTATTATAAAGAAAACGAACGAAACTAAAGACAGTCCTGTTATAAGGATTAATCCTAAAATATAGCTTAAAACTATCATGTCATCATTCTTCTATCAAGGTTCTGCAGAAGCCAGGTTCTTCTGTTCTTTTAATCTATTTCAAGAACCCTGAGTTATACTACTACAAGTTCCTGTCCTTTGAGTTTATCAAAATATCTATCACCTTTCAAGTAAAAAGAGCGTGTTCTTTCTTGAACACGCTCTGTACATACTCACTTATCTAGCCTTACTTCAGCCGAAACATAATATTCGGCTGTCCTGTCACACAATCCACCTTTTTCTCGTATGTAGGAAAGTTTTATTGCGTCAGTTGTTCTTTCATTGATTCTTGCTTTGATTACTCCCAACAACTTTCTTTCTTCCTCAGAAAGAGATTCTATAAATGCTCGTCCGCCCAAAGAAGGAGTTGTCATGATCTCAACTCTAGAGACCACAACTCGCCCTTCACCATCAACCACAATAGGAAATCGTGCAGCATCCCTGAGCCTGCCAATGGCTCGATCAATAAGCAAGTCAGCTTCTTGTATAAAAGTGTCGAGCCGCTTTGCTTCAAGTTGAGCTCTTCTCTTTTGGATTTTCTGTCTCTTCGACGGCCCTCTTTCTTTTTGAAGCCTTGTTCTCTCTTTAGAAGCTTCACCTGCAATCTTTCTTAACTCCGTTTTGCTTGGCACCAATGCTTCTGACATAATAACCTCCGTTAATATCTCTTTTTTATAGCTATCCAAACTTTACATAAAAGAAATATAAATGTCAAGATTATGTTTTGCGAATATTAAAAAATTACTGCTAAAATGCGGTGATTCTTTTAAAAAAAACAGCCCGCACTCTTTGTGCGGGCTGTGGATTGCTACTTATGGCTGACCTGTTGCAGCAGCAATGAGATCTGAGTCAGCTTCAAACTCATCATCGGAATAACCGCTAAAGATACCCATGCCATCGTCTCTGTCACCGCTACAGAATTCATCGTGTTCTGCGTCACGCCTCATGCCTTTTTCAAAGTCTGCTCGCCAGTCATCTTCCCACATCTGCCGAATTCTTGTTTCGTGACGCTCAAGTTCGGCAACCGTCATGATGAGTCGCGAAACATTCTGTTCAACCCAACGACGGAATGGTTTTTTGTGAACGACTATACCTCCCAAACAATCACGCCCAATCAGACCACGGCACTGTTTGAAGTAAAGTTCTTTCAATCGCGCAGAGGCAATTGGTCGCGTCAGCTCAATTGGCAGATAACCCAGAGCCATCCTGGTTAACCCCTCAAGTCTTCCGCTCCAAGTACCCTTCCTTGTGGTCCGCCAGAAAGCTTGTTCCTCTTCCAATATATCGCGATAAATGTTCTTAGGCAGGTCCTTGGAACCTGATCCACGACTTACAACTTTGACAATATAACTATTGTCAAAATAATGTTTCTTCCCCGTTTCTGGGTCCAAAAGAGCTACTAACGGATACTGTTTCGTCGTACCATCGTTGATAGCGCCATATCGACGCTTAACATCAATAACCGTCATTTCTCCCTTAGGGTAGTCACCAATGATATTGCGTGGATCTCCCAGAAGAACAGTATCGCCAACACCAACATGCAGAGAACTACCAAAGTAACGTGCCTTAGTCATAAGAACCTCCTCCTAGCTTCTTTTAAGCTAGAAATGTTTTCATTTGAATATTAAGAACACACACTTCTTTCTACTTTCAGTATACCATACTTTGACACAAAAAGCAATAGTTTATACCAAAAAAGTCCTATTTATAGGACTTATTGGAAAATGCAGAACGGACCCTCCTTCGTTCTTCGACCATTCAACAAACTCAGGACTTCGGACGGGCACAGCCCTCTTTCGCCAAGCCTGCCTGTCGGCAGGCAGGCTCAGACGGGCACGGCAGGATTATTCAACTCTATCCTGTTCACTGCATTAAAAAAATATTGCCTAAAGGCAACATTTTCTTAATGCGGGACGGACGGGATTTGAACCCGCGACCTCTGCCGTGACAGGGCAGCGTTCTAGCCAACTGAACTACCGTCCCATTATTTGATGGGGTGTTTTTGTCGTTCAACTTGTGTCAGGAATGGGATTTGAACCCATGACCTGTCGCTTATGAGACGACCGCTCTGACCAACTGAGCTATCCTGACTCGACTACTCTTTAATAAACTACTTTCCTGTCATACATAGAATCCGCTACATCGTTACTTCCATTGAATCCAATTCCATCACCACTACCTGGACAATAAGCTTCGTCTGATTCGGTCTTCCAAATGATCTTCCCGTCATTACGAGAAGACTCAAAGTCAACGTCTTGATTTAGCATAGAAGAGTTTGAATCACTAAGCTTCGCACCTATATGATAATACTGATATGGATATTTATGTTCACTGTCATTTTTGCGACCCCAAGCATAACAGTATATATTTCCTGTTTTAGGATCTGTAGGAACTTCTGACATACCGAGATATCCTTCCTCTATGAGTTTTTCATAGGCAGTGAGATTGCTATCGCTTGACGGATACTGTTGATTGCCAGCATAGTAAAGTTCAAGGGCTAGTTCAATCTGTCGCAGATCAGATACTCTTCTTGCGTCCATGGCTCTGTTCTGTGGTCCTTCTATGACAGTTCTTTGAATTAAACTTTCTACTTCTTGCTTTTCTACTGGTGGCAATTCATCAATCTTAAAGAATAATCTTTTTATTAAATTGCCATCGTTGAAATAGTTATAAGAACCAATTGTCTTTAGAACGCCTAAGTATGCTCTTGCAATCTTTTCTGTTTCTAATAATGCACCCTGGTCTGACATATTGTACATGGACAATGCACTTTTTGCAAGCCCCCAAAATCCAGCCACATAAGTATAGGATATTGATTTTAGATTTGAGTTAGGTAGTTGACTAAACTGATTTTGAAAATCTTTATTTTCCATCAACTCATTTTTCTTTTCTACTTTTAGAATATCTTTTATAGCTTCCTTGGAAGATGCTATTAACAATTTGTCTTGTTCTAGCGCGAGATAAGCGGGGAATAATCCTTGAGAGATAACGTACATATTCTCCTGCTTTTCAATCTTTCTTGGTAAGCATGTGTTTGAGGTAATCATTTCTTCGCCACCAGAATATTGATAAAAAGGATTTTTCTTTTCTACATCGTAACAATAGTCACCATTTTCTGAAAAAGTTTTTTCTATTTTCGCAACCGTGTTTTTAAAATTATCAGGTGACTTTAGATTGAATACTGCACCCACAACAGGCATTTCTCCAATAAAACTTGGGGCTATCAAAACAGTATAATTCTCATCTAGTTCTCCTAAAATCTCTTTTTCAAAATCAACTCCTAAGTATTCATTAGTTGTTTCAAAAAATAACTCTATATTGTCCTTAAAGTCTTGGATATGCTCTTCTTCCTGAGCTACCATCAAGAAACTGTTCATGAGATTGTTGTAGTCTTCTTTAATACTCGCTCTTTCAAAATAAAAACTTATCCATTTGTCGTCAACTTTCTCGCCCAATAGCTTAGCTAAGCTACTTTCTTTACCAAAAAACACTTCATCCTTTTTTTGCCTGTCTAATTGAATACTATTTACCTCAATTCCTTCGTCATTGGCTTGAATTACAAAACCAGACGCTGGTGGAAGATTTGTTTTTAAGTCGTCTTCTTTGGCATTTGTAAGAGAGAATAGACTAGCCAATAATGACTCAGTTTGGTTGATCTTTGGATTTTGCTCTTTAATATTGTCAATACTATTTAAAGCTATTTGTTTAAATACAAAATATTGATTTGCTGCCTCATCTATTACGGATAAAAGTTTGGAATTTTCTCCTGCTAAATGCTTCCAAGAAGAGAATTGTTGAGCAACTGTTTGGCTAGCAAGATTTATTAATTCTGTCATGTCTCCATAATACCCTCTTAATAAGTAATCTCCTTGCCAATTTTCTATTGTTTCTTTATATTCTTTTTTATCAAAAAGTGACCTTCCTTCACGACTCAATGACCTAACCAGATTATTGCGCCACAAAGCCAAGTCAATTGATTCCTTCATATTCTCTTGACCATTTCCCATTCCAAAAACTTCAAATTTTGGAAAATAAACGAGACAAAGCGACTGTTTAGAGATTTCCTCCCACGGAACTTCTTGAGAAATAGGAAGTGCTTGAGAGATTCCCAATCCTTGGTCCATTAAAACATTGCTATTATTTTCTTTCTCTGTGGGTTTAAGACAGTAAATATCAAACCCTTTATAGGTAACAATATCTTCTTTGCTGTTTATAAGTTCTTCATCATCAGTACCCATCTCTTGAAAAGCTTCAAGAAATTCTTTAGGACTGTCTATTTGTCCAAATATTAACACACCAGGCAGACCATCTTCTATCTTTGAAGGAAAAACAATTCCTAAGCTAACTTGCTTTATTTGCTTTAAAATACTTAGTAGTTTCTCATCTTCACCATCTGTTCCTTTGTTTATCTCCTCCTTAATCATTTCGCTCAACTTGTCAAAATATGGAAAACGCGACAAGAGGGATTTGAGTTGTTGATGTTGTAAAGAATTATAATCTGTATTTATGTCAAGATGAACCTGTGTTTTTGCAGGCATAAGCTGAGTAATTGTTCTTGGTGTAAGATATTCACTCTTTGCCCAAAGAACACCAACGCCAACACCTCCCAGGATTAAGATTAATAATAAAAATAATAAAATTTTCTTAGTTATACTAGACTTAGAATTGCCTGTATTGCTAAGTTTATTTTTTGAAATATTTTTGCTAGATTGCAAGGTTTCTCCTTCAACAGCTCCATCAGCACTAAAGTTAACTGTTTTAGTTGGATCTGTTGAGCTTTGGTTTGGAGACATAATAAAAATATTTATCTTACAAAATTAACTCTTAATTACGCTTTGTGAATATAAAAAAAAGATCCGTCCCTCACATTTCGGATTCAGTCTTTTTGTTTTGTTGCATAGCAAAGTATATAATATCCATCCTCAATTATTCGGAGTGGATTTCGACGACTTGCACAGCAAGTCAAGAAATTTGCGGGAGCGGGATTCGAACCCACAACTGGAGCTTATGAGACTCCCGAGTTGCCATTACTCCATCCCGCGATAATCTTCCATCAAGGATTTGTGTATAACTAGAAATCCTTCTATTGTTTATGAAGTATGTAATATTTTAATACAAATTCTCAAAAATGCAAGCCCATTGATAAAATTATTTGTTTCTACTCTCCCGTCAGAAAGTTATTGCTTTCTATTCTTCCGTCAGAAAGTTATCTTTTTCTATTCTCCCGTCAGAAAACTACTGTTTTCTATTCTTCCGTCAGAAAGTTATTGCTTTCTATTCTCCTCACGCCATTCTTCTATTTTTTTATGATTACCCGAAAAAAGCACTTCTGGTACTTTCCATCTATTTTTAAATCCTGCCTTAAATTCAGTTGGACGAGTATATTGAGGGTAATCTTTTTTGTCTGAATCATGAGTCTCGCTCACAAGTGATTCTTTGTTTCCTAAAACACCTGGAACAAGTCTGGCGGTTGCTTCAATAATTGTCATCGCTGGAAGCTCTCCGCCAGCCAAAACATAATCACCGATCGAGATTATTTCGTCAGCAATATTTTCAACAACTCTTTCGTCAACTCCTTCGTACCTTCCACAAATAAAAATAATTTGATCAAACGCTGAAAAATCCTGAGCCATTTTCTGATCAAACTTCTTTCCTTTAGGTGAAAGTAAAACTATCTTAGATTTCTTTTTCTTTTTTACCTTTTTAACAGCTTTCCAAATAGGCTCAACCATCATTACCATGCCTGGACCACCACCAAAGGGAGTGTCATCAGTCTTTCTGTGTTTGCCGTTCGCAGAATCCCTTAAATTTACAAAATTAACTTTAACAATCTTTTTCTTAATCGCTTGTGCCAAAATACCCTCTTTTAGGTAAGAGGTTAAAATGTTTGGAAAAATTGTAATAATATCAAAACGCATTTGAACTTAAATTAAGAATGATGAATTAAGAATGGAAGAACCTCCTCGGCTAAATCGAGGAGAACCTTGAGAGCAGATGTGAATTAAGAATATTTAATTCTACCATAAATGTCAAATTATAAAAAAAGGCATTCAGCTGAACACCTTTTTTTGCAAAATAATCTTATTCTTTATCCCCCAAATGAGCAACGAGCATAATAACTACTGATGCACCCGTTAAAACACCAATAACACCCATAAGCTTTAAGAACATATCTTGTAATTCTGCTGTATTAGCAACATCCAAGATCCATAAAATTAAAAGAAGCGATATTAGAAAAACACCAATAATTGATGCTATTTTTAAAATATTTTTCATGGTTCTAAATAAACAAATAATATGTCCTCAAAATATTATACCAAATTGTTTTCTTATAAGAAAACAAAAGTCGCCCACTTCTTTGTGGGCGACAGCATTATTATACTTAGTTAATCATTTTACACTAGGACTCTCATGATCTCATCACTAAACCCTGTCTCAATTATCAAATTAAAAACTTTGTCAAAATCCTCAATCAACATATCAAGGAAAAGCAAAGTTGCTTTTACTGCCTTTGGATTACTATCAAGATGTGTTAAAAACTTTACTGAAATGTCTGACCCTTTTTTTGCGCTTAACCCCATCTTACTGACTAATAATGCCATTATCTTTCCTTTTCGTATTTGCGATAATGGAAACATATGATATTCACCATTACGACTCTTAAGATAACCTGCTTTCGCCCAATAAATAGCCTGTGGTTTAGTTGATCCAACTATGCGTGCAAATTCACTGCCACCAAGAAATACATTATTTTCATCAATATCAAAAAACATAAAACCTCCTTTATTGTTTATCATAATCTAACACAGAACCTAAATCATGTCAATATAATAATACGTAAGCCCAAAGAATAATTATATTCGCACTTAAACAACCCAGTCGTTGATGTGAGTTGTTTAGTTTATCTATATAAAAAACAAACCCCGCACATATAGTGCAGGGTTTGTATAAGTTCGTTGTATTTAGCCTAGAGTTGCAAATCTTCAACAGCTTTATCAACGTCATCTGCAGCTGAGACAACTTTTTCAGCTGGCTCCGAAGGAGCAACTTCAGGAGCAACTTCAGCAGGTGCGTCAACAGGAGCAGCAACGGGAGCAGGAGCAGTAACGGGAGTTTTTCTAACTCTGTCTGATCCTTCTGGCTCTTCAATCCTAAGATTGACATGAGCATTATTCTTTGCTCCGACAACGCGGACTAATGTGCGGATAGCTCTAGCGTTTTGTCCACCACGGCCGATAATTATACCCATATCTTCTGGGTTGACCTTAAGCGTGACTAGAACACCCATCTCATCGACTTCACGAGTAGTTGAAACATCGTCAGGATTATTGACTAATGATTTTACTACTGACTCAATGAATTCTTGGTCTTCAAGTTTGTTTGCCATATCACGAGGAAAAGATTTCTATTAATCTATTAGATTTTTAAAATCTTTCCAATCAATCATCAATTTACAAGTAGTAGCTCCGACCTTTTGGTACCTCAGAATGCTGAGGATAGGGCTACTCATTCTTTCTATATTTATACTTTAAAAAACAGGTCGAGTCAATACTAGTCTTTCTTTTCTACTTTAACATCTTTTCCTTCATCCTTTTTTTCTTCTTTCTCTTGTTTCTCTACAATTTCATCTGTTGACTCTACAGACTTCTCCTCTTTTTTCTCTTCTGTGGGAACAGGAGCCTTTTTTATCTCTGCAGGGACTTCTTTCACTACGGGCTCATTTGAGTCTGGTTGAGTGACTGAAGGGGTCTGCTCTGGGCTTGAAGTATTTTCTTTCTCTTTTTTCTTAGTAGTTGATGCTTTTCTTTTTTTTGATTCAATAATCTTTTCATCAACCAAAAGATTGTGAACTGTGTCAGAAGTCTGAGCACCTTCACTAATCCAATATTTTATTCTATCAGCTTTAAAAGATTTTTGTTTTAGCTTTGCATTATAAGAACCCAAGTACTCAATCGCCTTTGCGCTAGGAGCACGATGTTTTTCTTGTAAAACAACTCTAAAGCTAGGGTCATTCTTCCTACCAACTCTTGATAAACGTATAACCAACATAATTGTATAAATTTCTAATAACTAATTACTAATTTCTAATCAAGTAAATATTTAAAAAATCTTGATATTAGATGCTAGTCACTAGGCATTAGTTATCCTTAATAGTTACCACTTTTTAATTTCTAGCGCTTTTTTAGCTGCCTCTTTTTCGGCAGAAACCTTAGACACTCCTTCGGCTTCAGAGATCAAATCATCTCCTAAATAAACCCCTACCTTGAACTCTTTTTTATGGTCTGGTCCCCATTCATCTAAAACTTTATAATGTGGAGTAATATTAACTTTCTCTTGAGCCTTTTCTTGAAATGAACTTTTTGAGTCCTTGTAGAGACCCTTCTCTAAAACCATATCAAGTTTATCTAAAATATTATTTTCCACAAAAGATTTTGCAACCTTCATTCCTCTGTCAATATAAATTGCCCCTAAAAGAGCTTCGAAAGCATTTGCTAGAATATAGTCTCGTGCTCTTCCTAAGTCTTTTTCTTCTCCTCTGGATAACAATAGATAATCACCCAAGCCTAAGTCTGAAGAAACCGCTGAAAGCATTTCAGAGTTAACTAAAGCTGCGCGCCAACTCGTTAAATCACCCTCTGGCTCAGCATAGTTTTTAAACAAATAATCTGTTACGACAAGTTCAAGAACTGCATCACCTAGAAACTCTAATCTTTCATTGTGTTCTTTTGCTCCTGGGTTTTCATTTATATAAGAACGATGAGTAAAAGCTTTTTGTAATAATTTATGATCTACAAAATCTATCCCAAGCTTTTTTTCAAATTTTAAAAAATCTTTCATTTTTACAAAAGAGGAACACACGCCAAACAGCAAACGCAAGCTTGTTATCTGAGAGTACAGTTCTTCTTTATATAATTATTTTTTACCAACTTTTTTTTCTTTTTTTGCATCCTGTTCCGCATCTAATTCAGGGGTTTCTATAGTCTGTTTTTTACTTTGCTCATCTTTTCTAGGTTCTCCCATCTCTCTATATATCGTACCCAAAACACCATTCACAAATTTTCCGGAAGATGGACCACCAAATGCCTTAGCTAATTCTATTGCTTCATTAATTGCTACTTTTGGCGGAACCTCGTCATAGTTACTATACAAAAGTTCATAAATACCTAGTCTTAAAATATTTCTATCGGTAAACGAAATCTGCTCAATAGTCCACTGAGGTGCAGCTTTCTGAATAATATCATCTATTTTTTCAACATTATCAATCGTGCCATTTAATAGTTTTTTAGAAAAATCGTTATTTTCTGATTCGGGCGCATATTCATTAACGTTCTTTTCTAAATACGCTTCTATTTGGTTGCTATCTTTACCATTAAAATCCCACTCATAAAGAGTCTGCATGGCAATGCTTCTGGCTAGATGTCTTGAACCCATGTTGTTTTGCTAAAGTACAATTAAATTTTATTCTAATCACCATTAGAAACATTCAAAAATTACTTTTTTGAAAGATTTTCGATGTTGAGAGGCTTATTTGCCTCAGTATCTTTTTCTTGCTTTGACAATTCTTTCGCTTTTTCTTTTTTGTCCTTTTTGTCGAGTTTAGCAAGTACATCAATAACCTGACGACCATTGTAATGGCCGCAGTTTGAGCAAAGAATATGAGGAAGTACAGGTTCTCCGCAATGAGAGCAAACACTCAAGGTTGTTTCCTTAAGACTGATTTGCGATCTGCGACGATCCCTTCGCGAACTAGTGTGTCTTTGTTTTGGAATAGGCATGTAAAATTCTTTGAATAATCAAAACTATTCTTTCCTTACAGAAAGTGTCCCTTATGGTAACAAATACCCCTCTAAAAAGCAAGACCCCTTATTGTCATCTAGACTATTGCATTGATAAGAATCGGTATAATAGTTCCTGATTCATACCATTGCGTTAATTATGAATGGAACAGCAGTTCCTGATTCATACCATTGCGTTAATTATGAATGGAACAGCAGTTCCTATAATAGCGCCACCCAATATATCGATTGGCCAATGAAGCCCCGTAACAATTCGCGACAAGCTCACAATTATAGCTACAATAAACATTACTATCGACAAAGAGGGGACAAACAAAAAAAGACTTGATGCGATTGAAAAGAAGATTGTTGCATGCCCCGAAGGAAATGCAGAACTTTTTCTAGATTTCTTGAGTAAAGAGTTTAGCCTTTTATCCCTTTTCATATACGGTCTAGGCGTAAAATGGGCATGTTTTATTAGAACACTAATCAGCCATGAGAAAGAAGTAATTAGAAAAACTGCGACGACTCTACTTCTATTTAATTCAATAGACTCAACTAATCCTGGCCACAAATATGCTAGAACAGAAGAAAGAAAAAAAACGCCGAGAAAATCCCTTGCCCAAAAAACAAAAAATTTATCAAGAAATTTATTCCTTCCAACTAATCCATTGAGCTTGTAAAAAATGTCTTTATTTGCTCTCTTGTTCAATTTTGATATTAATGTGTTCATTGGCTTTCTTTTTAATATTTTCTAGATTTGTAATAAAGTTTTCATTGAAAGACTTTGCTAAAATACCCGCAAAGAAAACTGACAAAGATGACACTATAAAGAATAAATATATGTATTCCTGTGAAACAAACAGAAAAACAATGCCACCGATTATATAGACAAGAGCCGTTCCCATGTTCTGAACGATTTCACGAAAAACTATAAACCTACCAACGCTTAATTTCTCTTTTTGAGTTTTATCATAAATATAGGCAGTCAGAGGTGTGGTATCAAGAGTGTCTCCTATTCGAAAAAATATTTGAGTTATAACAGCTGACACAGGATTCCAGACAAAAACCTTAAGCAAATTACCTAAAGATGCGATAAAACATCCCGACCTGAATACTTTAATTTTATCAACTCTATCGGTCAAGCGAGATGAATAGAGAATTATTGCTAAAGAAAACACGAGAGAAATCGAACTAATAGCACCTAGTTCACTGTAGCTAATTGCTAAAATGAAAAGAAACAGTGGCCAATAGGTTAGGTTAACTCCAGACTCTGCCCCATAAAGCATAAGTGAAACAGATTTCTTGCGCCAACCCTTTTTTGCAACAAGTTTCCAAGCTGATTGATAGGAATCTCTATAGCGTGGCTTTGTCTTTAGTGTGGTCATAAGAGGAATAGCAGACAAGAAGAATAGGATGGCAATAATAATGAACAAAACAGAAAATCCATATTTTACAAGAACAAATGCACCTAGAAGAGGCCCAATAACAGATCCTAAAAGAGTAATAATATTCATTATCCCCAACTGCTTTCCCCTGTTTTTCTTCGTCGAAAGTTTTGCGAAATCAGCATGAAATGCAGGTAAAAACGTTACTCTAGAAATCATTGCAGCAATTGGTGCAAGAAAAATCAAAAAGAAAACTTTTTCAGAAAAGAAAAATAATAAATAATAGGTTATTAAAAATGGTATAGAAACAAGCATACTTCTCTTTGTGCCTATTTTTGCCATAAGCCTTCCTCCTAATGGAGCAAGGAGGCTGTGGCCAAGAAGAATTGCGGCAAAGAAAAAAAGAACAAAAGAAATGTTTTTGTTAAAGAAAGTGTAAAGATAAATTGGTTCATAAAGACCAATTAACTGAACTCCAAATCTTCGAAGTCCAACACTATAATAAATCTCATCAACACTTCTTTGAACAAAATATTGAAAGAAATGTTTTGGTTTTCTGAATAAAGGCATATTAATTACTTGTTATGCCTTTGACGGAAGAATAAGAACCTTTGGATTACCAAAGAACCTTGAAGGGAGAGTAAGGGCATATTAATGTTAATTACTGACTGTGTCTTTGACGGAAGAATAAGAACCTTTGGATTACCA
>Ga0075111_1000170_pt1 | contig 31867 bp, 21 predicted proteins | sample AntAceMetag02UKK_FD_69787 | JGI IMG/M metagenome (GOLD analysis project Ga0075111, IMG submission 69787) | Saline lake microbial communities from Ace Lake, Antarctica - Antarctic Ace Lake Metagenome 02UKK | ecosystem: Environmental > Aquatic > Non-marine Saline and Alkaline > Saline | place... | reverse complement strand
TCTCACCCTCCGAAATTCCTTATAACGTTTTGGATACGTTGTTGTTAAATTGAGTCAGTTGCTGGCTGACCAAGACCAGGTGGTTCTTGAGAACCACCGATAAGGTCCCAGATTTTTTTTATTTTATCCAACTAATTAGTTTAGAAAGCAAACTTTTTGAATTGCTTTTAGGTGTTTCTACTTTTCTATTTACTTGGGGGTTAGTTTTTGTAGAAACAGTGTTTGATGTAGAATTTTCCTTAGTAACGTTTATGGTTGAAGGTGATTTAATTGCAAACTCCATACGCCATTTAGCTTCAGGAGGCACTTTATATGAACCAACAATTATAGGATTAGTAAATCCAAGATTTTGATAGAAAGGTAATTTATCCTTATTCGAATCACGAAAATGTACAACAATTTTTTCTATTGAAGGATCTTTTTTAATAATTGTTAAAGTTCTTTCGAATAGGGCAGAGGCGATGCCCATCTGTCTATATTCATCTTCTACTACCATGTTTGCGAAAATTTTAATGTGTTTATTTTTGCTATCATTCCAGCTCTCTGAAACTCCAATAATCTGTGTCTCTTTTTTTGCGGTAATTACTATTGGTTTTAAAAATGATTGACTATACTTATTTTTTTTCCCTTGTTCGGTTTGCTTAGAAACCAAATTACTATTGCAAAGTATTGCAATATCTTTGATATCAGGCGAATCAAATGTTGTTTCTTCAATAGAAAAGTCTATAATACTTATAATTTTGTAATTTATAATAATCTCCCTTTTTTTGTTTCTATAAAAGATATCGTACAAAGTTTACAAAAATTTCATATAATTTGTTGATATCCGCGACTGGTTTCGTATATATTTGCAAAAATGGAAGGATTAACGAATTGTTTTAGTCGAAGCTGAATTCTATTTTGTTGTTTTTGACGATGAGTGTTGCATCGAAGGATTTTCCAGTTTTCTTGCTTTGAAAGCCGGATAGTTTTTCAGTTTTCTTATTTTTTAATATTTCTACTGCTATTTCTTCTGTTATTTCTTTTCCTGCTATGGATTTCCATATAGTGAATGAGCAGCCTTCAGATCGGTAGTTGCTACAACCGTAGGCTTTGTCATAAACTAAGATATCGCCTGTTTCGCATGTCGGGCATTTCCCAATTGTTGGTACTTTATATTGCTTTGGTTCAGACGATTCAATTTTTATGCTTTTTACATTTGCGACAACTTGTTGGGTGAGTTCTCGGATTTCTCCCATAAATTTCTCCCGGGAGTACTCACCTTTTACGATTTCATTTAGCTTTTTTTCCCATGTTCCGGTTAATTCAGGTGACAAAAATGCTTCATCTTGTATAACGGAAATTAATCCGATTCCTTTATCTGTTGGTACTAATTTATTTTTTTGACGTTCGATATAGGTTCGTTTAATAAGTGTTTCAAGTATTGCGGCTCGTGTTGCTGGAGTTCCCAGTCCGCAGTCTTTTAATGCTTCTCGGAGATCTTCATCGTCGATTTGTTTTCCAGCAGTTTCCATAAGACTCAGAATTGTATTCTCGGTATGAAGTGCAGGTGCTTTAGTTTTTCCTTCTTTAAGCACCGTTTCTTCGGCTGTAATTGAATCATTTTTATTCATATTGGGGATCGTTTCACTGCCTTCATCTTCGTCTTTATCGTCTTCGATGTCTGGTGTTTGGTAAGCTTCTCTCCAGCCAGCTTCTTTAATTACCATTCCCTTTGTAATCATTAAATGTTCATCAAATTCGCTCACGACTTCCGTGCTGTTTTTAATACATTCAGGTAAGAACGCGGCTAGAAATCGACGAATAACAATATCATAGACCTGTTGTTCTTGTTTGCTTAGACGCTCGATAACGCTTGGATGAGGCACTTTGTCGGTTGGGATAATGGCATGGTGGTCGTCTACCTTTTTATCATCAACGATTCGCTTTGTCGCATTTATTGGTTTAGCCATTACAGATTCGACAATACTTGAATATGTTGGCATATTTTTAAGGTTTCCAATTAATTTTGGTAGAACCGGTGCCATATCTGTTGTGACATAATTTGAATTGGTTCTGGGGTAGGTTAGTAATTTATGAGTTTGATACAAATTCTGCATGGTTTTGAGTGTATCGTCGGCAGACATTTTAAACCATTTATTGGCGTCTTTTTGAAGGGATGTTAGGTCATAGAGAAGCGGTTGTTTCTCTTTTTTCTGTTTTCCTTCAACGGATTTTACAATACCAGTGCCTGCTGCCTGAATTTCACTTAGAACTTTTTCGGCTTCTTCCTTAAGATCTAATCGCGATTCTTTTTCTTTTAGATCTTTAATCCACTTAGCGCTATATGACCCATTTTCATGTTTAATATTTGCGTGTATTTCATAAAAAATGCTGGCTTTAAACGCTTTATTTTTCTGATAACGATCCACGATCATTTTAAGAACCGGTGTTTGAACGCGACCGACACTGAGTACTCCTTGTCCATTTGAGAATTTGCAGGTGTAGGCTCTGGTTGCATTTAGTCCTATTAACCAATCTGATTGTGAACGCGAGAGGGCACTATCGTAGAGTTTCCGGTATTCGTCTCCAGCTTTTAGTGTAGCAAACCCATCTTGGATTGCTTTGTCAGTCATAGATGAAATCCATAAACGTTTGATGGGTTTCTTGCATCTGGCTTGTCTGTAGATAAATCTAAAAATTAGCTCACCTTCACGCCCGGCATCTGTTGCACAGATGACCTCTTTTACATCGTCACGATCCATGAGGGATTTAATAACATTGTATTGATTTGTGGCTCCCTCATCTTTTCTTACATTTGTTTTGAAATTTTCTGGGATCATTGGTAAATCCGCCATGGACCACCGTTTATATTTGGGATCATAAACATCCATCATACAAAGCTCAACCATATGCCCAAATGCCCAGGTGATTAGGTAATCGCTACCTTCGTAGAAGCCGTTCTGGCGGTTCGTTGAATTTAATACTTTTGCAATATCTTTTGCAACACTCGGTTTTTCGGCAATTACGACTTTCATATACTCTTTAGTTTATATTGAAATTGGATAAGCGAAAAGTGGATAAAATTTAGTTTATTAAAAAAATGTGAGAATTTCCTATAAATTATTGCAATTTTTATGATTTCTGAACGATAGATATAAGGAATAAGGAATTATCCAATAAAGGAGCTTAGTTTATCATGTTAAGAAAAGTACTATCCCTAACACAACAGCATCTTCAAAAAAAATATTTACAAGTAAAACCTCAGACCTATTATGATTTAGCCATGGGTTTTTTATTTCTAGGTCAGACAAAGCCTCTGCAGCGGTTTTTCCCAGGGGTGGAAAATACATCAACTCATGTATTGAAGCGCTTCCAAAAGCAGATGATGAAACCGCTGGCACTTAAAGATATTATGGAGAAGGAAAGAGCTGTGTTTATAGAGTTAATGAACGAAGAATCATTGAGCTTATTTAAATATGAATTAATTGAAAAAATGATTGAGGCCTATGATACTTTGTTGAAGCGCTACTCTGATGAGTTGTATATGCTGAGAGAGCAACACTATGAACACCCTTATTTTGAGTGTGTTATGATGCGACCTTATTTATTCCCTAGCGTGGCAAAACCCCTGATAACTCTGGCAACAATTGTTAGGTTATTACAGGATTTTGTTAGAGTTATGGATATTTCCCAGAACGAAACAATTAATGAAATAAAACAAAAGGTTATTAAAGTGTTAGAACGCAAAGAAATAAAGCCGTTTATCGAAAAAGAAACATTTATGGATTTTTTAGCAAAGGGAATAATTAATCCCTATATGTTGTTAAGTGAAAATCAGATCTCGGAGATGCTAGCATTAGCACCAGCGGATGATTATCATCGTTTCAGCGAGGAAACATGTGTTGAAATTAAAGGGAAGTCGTTCACAATACACGAGAAAGAATTTCAATTTGTACATACTATAATGGAGCAAAATAAGAAGGATACTGTATTTTTAAAAGCAGTTGAAGAATTCAAGATCTTAGTATCTGAAATTCACGACTTATGGGAAATTGATCGGGATGCTCATTATGACTATGATGGTATCCGTAAAGAAAAGGGAAAAGATGCAACAAAACATTCCTTCCTAAGACAGTTCCCAAATGGTTTGTTGCATAGTGCTGTTTCAAAAATAGGGTTTTATTTAGGTGTCAGCCAGTTGTTTACTAGTCAGGGACAGATATACCCACAATTAAGTAAAGATATTGGCGAACTGAAACTAATTAATTATCGCAATCCACTTGCAGCCATTAAAGTACAGGAATCTACTAGGGAACAGGATGAGGACTTCGGTGGTTTAGGCGCAATGCTTGGACTATTGGGCACAGGTTCTGGAAATGCCCCTAATATAACCATGTCGGACGCTTTCCAACAGGTTACACCAATCAGTATTCATATTAAACCTAATACAAGTCTTGTATTAATTAGTGGACCGAATATGGCTGGAAAAACCACCACAATGAGGGGGATAACCTTAGCACCAGTAATAAATCAATCGATACTTCCACTAACCTGTAGTCGAGAATCTAAACTGTCGATATTTAACAAAATACAAACACTAATTCCAGACCCAAATCAGATGACAGAAGGATATGGTGGTTATGCTGCTCAGGTAAAAGCACTGGTTGATCTTATACATGCAGTAAAACCTGGAGACCTAGTTGGTCTTGATGAAGTTCCGACGGGAACAGATTATCTGGAACTTGTTGCGGTTGCAGTTGTCCTTATGAAAGACTTAGCTGCAAAAGGTGCGACAGTTATATTAACAGGTCACTTAAAGAAAGCGTTTCAGTTATTACAGGAGCAAGTGCCAAATTCTCAGGCTATTATGCATACGGTCATGACGGATGAAGCAGGAACTATTGTACCAGATTATGGTCTAGTGGATGGAGTTGCAGAACATAGCCATGCGATTGATTTAGCAAAACAGGTTCTTCCCGCGACTATTGTTAGATTAAGCCAGTACTACTATAAGCTGATAACAGAGGGCGTATCCGATTTGAAGCTATTACCAAACACAGAAAAACTACAATCGTACCAGAGTGTTAAACAAAAACATGATTTTAAAGTTCCCGAGATGGTTATAAAAATTTTTACCGAGCTATTTAGTTATGAAAATTTTGTATATTCAGAGAATAGGAATCAAATAATAAAATCGTTATCTTCTCCGTATTTAAGTTCTCATGAAGAGGAGAATAGGGATTCTATACTTATTGAATTTTCTATGATTAGTACAGAGTTGCAAAATAAAATACACAACGCGATTGATGAATTCAAAGAGACTGGCGGATGGAGTGCGCCTAAAAGACCATCTCAAAGCAAATTCGATAAAGAAGTATTTAATACATATTTAACATGGTTGCAGAAGAAGTACAGCACACTTCTATCAAAGATTGCAAATACCGGTGTGAGATCAATAGATCGAACTATCGCAGAGATAAAAATGATGCAAGAGGGTATGCTAGATAAGAATTATTTTGGTGATAAACTTTGGAATTTTCTAGTAACGGAAGGCTATATCGATGATACTGAAAGGCCAAGGGCAACAAAGCAATGTATTGATCAAAAATTGATTTTAAAAAAAGATTGGCAGAAAGAATTTGAAGGGAACGAGTATAATAAGGAATTTCTTCGTAGAATTCCGTATGTTTTGCTTGGTGCTTTCAATAATTTGGAAAAACTGAAAAAGGAGTATGTGTCAATTAATGCTGTTGATGAAAAAGATGAAGAACATGAAGAACATGGTATGGCTAGATATCAGCAATTAAATCATTTATATCATGATCTTAGAAAAGCAGTTGAATCAATAATCAAGAATTTGGATTACGATTTGGGTAAAGCTATTACCTATAAACAAAATGAAATGAAACCACCAACGATTGTTGAAGAAAAAGGTGTTTTTAGAATGAAAGACATGAAACCGGTTAATCCATCTGCTGGGAGAAGTGGTGGTTGGTATTCAACAGAAGGTGCTTTCTTAAAAGGAGGAAAGCCGATGTCTTTTTCACTAGATAGTACAAACAAAGTAGCTGGTTTATTGGGACCAAATTCCAGTGGGAAATCAATATTAAATTTGACTGGGTTTGTTGCCGCCTGGTTAGCCTTAAAGGAGCATTGGGTGCCGGGAGATCTTGAGATATCAAGATTTGAGAAAGTTATTGGCCATTTTGGTGGTGCGGACAAAACCGAGCAAGGTGAGAGCTTCTTTTTAAATATTTTGAAACGACTAGCTGGTATTGTTGATGATTCTGGTGAAAACACTTTATTGTTTCTGGATGAGCTTCGTGGTACCGATCATTTCGAGATGGCTGCAATACAGAATGCCATCATGCATTATCTGAAAGTAAATGGCTCAACAGCACTTTTTAATACCCATGTTCGTGATGGACTGAAGGAAGTTGATGAATTAGTGGGGATTGATTTTTTTAAAACCGATTTTACATTTGATCCGGAAAAGAATGAGGTTGCTCCTAAATATAGTGTTTCTCCAGATTCTAACTTAGAAGTTAAAAGCCATGGATTAGCTGTTGCAAAACCGTTTTTAACAGATAAGCAGTATGCAGATGTTATTGCGCTTTATAAGCAGCTAGTAGAAGAATCAGAATCTGGAAAAGATCAGGTAAATTAAAATAATGCAGCAGAAAGTTATTGGGAATTCAACGGAACCATCATTTTTTAATAAGAGAACGAATGCTTCGGAAGTTAAGACTCAAATAGTCGTTAATTTTTTTAAAGCATGGTCCACTGTTATGAAAAAATATATTGGTAAAAAATATAATTCGATTTCTTATTGGGAGTTGTATTGTGGGCCTGGTCGATATGAGGATGGGCAAGAATCGACCTCTTTAAAAATATTTAACCATTCACTGGCTGAGCCTTGGCTTAGAAGGGGATTATATACATATTTTGTTGATCAGAAACCGCTGTACACAAATCAACTTGAAAAAGAGTTGAGATTATCGCAGTTCTATCGAAAAATGGATTATCCCCCACAAGTTGTTCGGTCAGCGATTAATAAGGGGCTAACGGATCGACTAAAACAGTCTAAGTTAACACCTTCTTTATTTTTTATTGATCCATTTGGAGTAAAGGGAATTACCAGAGAATTATTGTCGGCTATGATAAAAGATTGGGGCTCAGATATTATCTTTCTGTTTAATTATAATCGCTTTAATATGTGGGTTAATCGAGATGATCAACGAGAACTAATTGATGGATTAATAGGGCCTGAAAGAGCAGGCGCGCTAAGAAATAAATTAAAAGGACGGATGACTAGCCGTGAACGACATAAGCTAATTATGAATGCAGCAGAACAGTCCTTTCGTAGTATTAAAAACTCTTATTTTTTACCTTTTCGTTTTGTATCGGATAAACAGAATCGAACCAGTCATTACTTATTTTATATGTCTAAAAGCTTTCTAGGGTATCACATAATGAAGAGCGTAATGGCAAACGCTAGTACCCGAAGTGATTTTGGCGTTCCAAGTATGACGTTTGATTCTAGAGAACTTACTCAACTAGAAATGTTTGAAAGCAAAGAGCCGTTAACTAAATTAGAAAAGCGGATAGCAAAGCGATTTAGCGGTTGGCAGTTGAGTGTATGGAAAATATATGAAATTGATAGCCCGGGATCCAACTATACCCTTGCAAACTATAAGGATGCGCTCGTCCAATTGGAAGTTGAGCAAAAGCTAAAAGCAACGCCATTTATAGGGTTTCGTCCAATTCGAAAAGGGGCTATTACAATGGCGGATAAGACGATGATAACGTTTCCATTAAACGGATAAGTTCTGTGATGATAGATTTAATACTAACCACATCGGGATTAGCTATTCCAACGGATGTAATGGATGCAGCTCAATGGGAAGCGCTTATTTAGTGAATGCTTGCTAAGTCCAAGTTTTCTTGAATATGTTTTTCTTTATTTGATGACATAAGCACAAATGAAACATTGGGGTTTTTAAGGATGCTCTTATATGACTCAAGTCCAGATTTAAAGGATTGATTCCTAGAAAAAGGTGAATTAATAACGATTGCAATTCCTTCTTTGTGTAGTGTTTTTATCATGTCGGGGTATTTGTCTAAGACCTCTGGTCCTGTTTGAATAAATTGTACGTAATTCGATAATATTTTCCGTTTATGAAATACTTCTGAGAAATCATCTGTTTTTGTTATCGATGCTCCGATCCATTTTATTTTTCCTGCTGATTGGAATTTAAGTAATGTATTCTTAATGCCTGTATTGCATAAGACGATTGCGTTTGCTTTGTGTGTATAGAATAGATCAACTCGTGGTAGTAAATCGCTTGATATCCTGAAAGATTCATGAAGGTTTCTAATGCTATGATTAACGTCAGATCCATTATTGCTAGGGTTAAAAACTAGCCCCCATTTTGTCGCAATAAATACTTGATTCAGATAATGGCGATAGGTTTTTTCTTTAAAGAAATTTCCAAGTTTTTCTTCACTGATACCGTAACAGGCAGCAGTATCTACCATCATTACCCCTGCATCTAAAAAAGTGTTAAGGTTGGTATTTGTTTCGACCTGTGTCAGCATCTTGTTGTCAGTTTTGTTCTTTGGCCAATCACGTCCATAACGGATAGTTCCCAGCCCTAGTTTTGGTATATTTAAATCGCGACAAATTACGCTATTTGGTAAATTAGCTAGTATTAATTTAGACTTAATATGTGTTGAGATTATTTTATTCATAACTATATATCGGTAGGTAATCTAAAAAATTTCATTAAAATTTCAGAAAATTTTATTAAATATGAAATATTTTCTGATCTGAGTCGATATATTTAATGGAGATAACTCAATGAGCGCTAACTATAAAATAATTTCAGTAAAGGCAACGCAATCAACGGCAACTCGCTTAGGTGATAAACTTAAATCTTTTGTTCAAAAAATCCGTTTTCATCGCGAACTTTGGAAACAAAACGTTGACTATCCTGCCATGTTTAGAAATGCACGGGAAATGGAGATAAGAGATCGTATCAGTGATGTTATGCTTCAATCTGTTGGCGACGAAATATATTCCGAAGTTTTAGATATTTTGCTTAAAGAATTTTCAAGCCATTTTGGATTTTTTGGTTATATCAACAAGGAGGGAGACATGGTAAGTCCCTCCATGACCAAAGGTGTCTGGGGCAAATGTGAGGTAGCGGGAGCAAGTAACTTGTTCCCTCATGATAAATGGAGTGGTTTGTGGGGAGAGGCGTTGAAACGCAAGGAGACTCTTGTTAGCAATGAAATCCTAAGCCCACCGAAGGGGCATATTGAAATCAAACGTGCGGTTTGCGTCCCTCTGATTTATCAGGATAGGGTGATCGGCGAGATAGTTATCGCTAATAAAGCGGAGCCCTATACAGACAAAGAGGTCCAACTTTTAACTACACTTGGCCGAAAGCTAGCTCCTCTTATTGATGCCTACGTTCGTCGCGATCAGCAAGAAGAGCAAATTGAAAAACTTGTGAATGACTTAACTGACAAAGCTTATTTTCTGCAACAATTGTTAGCATCATTACCCATACCTGTTTTTGCCAAAGGAACAGACTATCGATATAGTTTTCTGAATCAAAAGTTTACAGAGTTCTTGGGCTTACCCTTAAAAAAAATGTTGGGAAAAACAGCGGAAGAAATTGCACGACGACCCATGGATGGAAAAATATTTCGTGAAAATGATAAGAAGGTCTTTGCGGATCCAAATAAAGTCCAGAAATATGCAATAGAGATGAAGGCTGCCGAAGGGATTAGATCAGTTGTTTTTGGAAAAGCTGCTTTCAGGGACCATCGGGGCGAGGTCGCCGGATTGATAGGTACTGTTATTGATTTGACCGAGATGTATCAGATTCAAAAGGCCCTTCAAGTGAGTGAAACGAGATACCGAGACATCGTTGAAAATATGGACGCTTTGGTGTGTATATCTTCGTCGGATGGCACTATTTCCTTTGCAAATAAAGCCTATTTTAACTTTTATGGGATTTCAGAATCAGAATTATCCAGAGTAAATGTTTTTGATGGTCTAGCTGAATCTCAAACAAAAAAGGCACGGCAAAATTTTTCGAAATTATCAGTTAATAATCCTGTAATTACTACCGTTTATGCCTATAGAGACAAATCAGGAAATCGAGTTTGGCAGCGTTGGATTAATGTGGGTGTCTTTGATGAAAGTGGGAAGTTACAAGAAATTCAATCGGTGTGTTTTGATATTTCAGAGTTAGAAGAGACACGATTAAGGGTTCAAGAGGCAAAGGATGAGGCTGAAGCTGCGAATGCTATGAAGAGTAGCATCCTGGCAAATGTAGCCCATGACTTAAAGAGTCCGGTTGAATCCATTCTCGGTATTTTACAAAGGCTTTTACCAAAATACTCAGGATTAGAAGGGGATCCTTTAACTGGGGAACTTAAAACGATAGCAGAATATATTAATAACCTTTCAACTGGGCTGTTAAATCAATCTGTAATAGATCGGGGAAAAGTGCACCTTCAGATTGAGCCAGTTCCCATAGAGAGTTTAGTAGATCATCTTAAAAAATTAACTTTTGAGAAAGTAAAAACAAAAAATATTCAGATCACTTTTAAGCAGCTGTTGAAGGAAGCAACCCTAGAGTGTGATAAGTTCAAGATACTAGAATCAATTGCAAATATTATTTTCAATGCCATAAAGTTTAGTCCTGAAAAAGGAAAGATATCCGTTGAATTCAACAACAAAGAAAATAAACAGATAGAGATATGTGTTAGGGATGAAGGGCCCGGAATCCCCTCAGAGAAATTGGAGTCTATTTTTGCTGCCTTTGTTCAGGTTAAGGAAGAGATCGGCAACGTTCAGCGGGGAGTCGGTTTGGGATTGTCTATTGCAAAGCACTACATAAATATTCATGGAGGAGACATTTCAGTCAAAAATAACTCGGGGGAAAAAGGGGCAACATTTACAATTTTATTGCCGCTAATTCAAAAAAAAATGAGCTTAAAAAAAAGGATAGAGGGCATACATGATAGAAAAGATTTTGAATTGAAGACTTCAGCAAGTCAAGCAAAAGTAGCGCTAAGGCAACGCCTAAGATCCTATATTGATCAGGACTACATGCAGCGTCCTTTGCAAGTTTTGAGTGAGCTCCACCCCTTATCAGTTTTCAGTTCGTTCAGAAAAGAACACCGTGGCAAAGGAATGGGCCGCTCAGACCTTGGAAACTATCGAAAAATTAGGCCTAAGTCTATTCGGTTTGGAAAATATTCTGATTATCGAAGACTTGGCGGATCAGCTGTATAAACTGCACTATCAGGCGAGCCAGATTCTGGGCGATCAGGTGAATATAGCGCCCAGGGTCTTTTCTAGCTCCCAGTTTCGAACAGGCACTGAAGTAATCCAAGACGCATTATCAAGGCTAAGTGGGGATAAGATTGGGTTGATCTTAATGGATTATGACTTGGGAATGCAAGCCCCCTTGGATGGTGGGATTTTCACAAAAATCTTGCATAAGGTTTATCCACAAATTCCTATAATTGCAATTAGTGGCCGATCCAACAAGAATGCTAGTATGATCCAAGCAGGTGCGGTAACGAGCATGCATAAAAACACAGGAAAATGGATTGCTCTACTTGAGTTAATTAGAGACAAAAGGTAAAACTTGGGCAATTGCAATTAGTTTAGTTTTCATTCTATTTCTGGATCAAAAACACTTCGAATTGTTAATAGCATATCGTTCATTTCAGTTGGTTTTCTTAAAATCCTTGAGAAACCAAGCTTACTTATGTCCGTCGTCTTATCAATCTTTTTACTAAAACCAGTACACAGTATTATGGGGATATCCTCTCGTATCTTTTTTGCTTCTGCGGCAACCTTCGCCCCATCAATACCTGGCATTTGCATATCCGTTAAAATCATGTCAAAAGTTGATGGATTTTTGGCCAGTATTTCTAGTAGTTTATTTCCGTTATCAGCTGTCGTTACTGTGTATCCGTTTTTTTCTAGACGTCTTTTTGTTAACTTAAGAATTGCTGGTTCATCATCGGCTAGCAGAATTCTTTCGGTTCCTGCTAAAGAGAGGACGGCTTTATTTACTATTTTCTTCGTTTCTGGGAGATGTGTTTGTGGTAATAGTATTGAAAATTGAGTTCCTTTTCCTAGCATGCTTTCGACGGTGATTGCACCCTTATAGGCCTGTACAATTTTGTAAATGATAGCAAGTCCCAGTCCGGTTCCTTTTTCTGTTTCTTTTGTTGTAAAATAGGGCTCAAATATTTTATTCATTATTTTAGGGTCAATTCCTTCTCCGGTGTCACTAATCTCCAACTTAACGTGCGGTCCTTCTTTTAAATTAAACCCTGGAACCAAATCCTCTGTTTTGAGGTGAACGGTATCGAGCTTTATGCTAAGTGTTCCGCCATTTTCTTCCATAGCATCTGCAGCATTTCTACAGAGGTTAAGAATGATTGAATGCAATTGACTTTGGTTACCAAAGATTACTCCATTTTTATCTGAGATCTCAGATTCAATATTTATATTTTTATTAAGGGAGGCTCTTATCAGTTTTAAAACTTCAGTTAATACTTTAGATAGTTTAATGTTTTCAAATTTTGCATTTTGTTCCTGTTGGCTAAAGGATAACAGTTGTTTAACAAGTTCACTTGCTCTAATGCCCGCCTGGTATATCTCATCAGCATTCGCCCATTGCTCGGAATCTTTGGAAGAATCCTCTCTAAGAATATCTGCATAACCTATAATGGGAGAGAGTATGTTGTTGAAATCATGTGCGATACCACCGGCTAGATCTCCGATGGATTTCATCTTTTCAGCATGTAAAAGAGATTTTTGAGTTTGTTTTAGTGTTTTGTTTATTTTCTCAAGTTCTTGTGTGTATCTTTTTTTTTCTTCTTCTGATTGTTTTCGTTCGCTTATATCTTGCATAGAGCCCCCCATCTTAATAGGTGTGCCATTAGAATCTGTAAGTATTTTTACAAAAAGAGATACGGTCTTTATGCTACCATCTTTATCTTTTAGATTAATTTCATAATCTACTAGTTCATTCGTTTTAAATAATTGGGTTAGGAATGCTTCTCGTTCTTTTGGAGTTGAATACAGATCGAGGATTGATGTGCCAATCAGCTCTTCTCTCGTGTACTGGGAAATTTTTTCAATTGAGGGGCTGAGTTCTAAAATTATTCCATCCAGAGAAGTTTCATAATAGGGGATTTGAATATTGTCAAAAATATTTTTGAATTTTACTTCACTGGCTTTCAGAGCTTCTTCTGCTTGTTTCTGTTGTCTTATATCTCTGGTGATACTAATGATATGAGGCTCCCTCCCAATCATTATTGAACTGGCACTCATAGAACCTATAATTTCTTTTTTATTTTTTCCACAAAAAGTTGTTTCAATATTTGTTGTGTGGCTTTTTTTTTGTAACTCTTCGACCAATTTATCGCGTGCGTTGCTATATTTCCAGATTGATAGAGCTATGGATTTTTTCCCTATTAATTCTTTGTGAGAGTACCCAAGTAATTCTATGAACTTATCGTTAACGTCAACGTAGAGTCCATCTTTTTGACGATTAATAGCGACTGGGTCGGGACTTGTATTAAATAGTTTTCTTGTTGTTTCTTCAGATATACGGAGTGATTCTTCGATATTTTTACGTTTAGTTATATCCACTCCTGTTGCCATAATCTCAATAAGCTTTCCTTTGCTATTAAATAAACCTTTATTGGTCCATTCCTGGATGACCAAGTTCCCATTGGCTTTATGCGTAGGTTGTTCATGCGTGAAAATATCTTGAGGCGAGTTTAAACTAGCAAAACCTTCTTTCATTCTAGCGTGTTCTTCTTTTGGTATGAAATCCCATATTGATGTTCCGAGGACTTCCTCCTCGCTCATGCCGAGGTCTACTAAAAATGTATTGTTTGCTAAAGTGACTGTTCCATTGGGTTTGATTTTACATATAAGCCCTGGGAGTTCGTTTATTAGCTCTTTATATTGTTGATCAATATTCGAGACTGAAGCTGTTTTTGCGGGTAATAACTTGTTTATAATGGTTTCCCACAATGAGCTGAATCTGGATGGAATCCCATTTTCTTTGTTAATCGCAATTACTTTATTGTTCATAGATATTTCTTCCTTTGGAGATGTATATATAAAGCATCAACTATATATCGTAAGGAATCTGGGAAAATTGCAGGAAATAATTTTATTTATTTTGACTGGATTTGAGATTATTAATAATTCGTGACGATAACTTACTTGAAGCTAACAAATTCTAGGAATAAATGATCCAGTCGAAAGGTAATAATAAAAGGTTTATGAATAAGGTAATATCTCAGGCGGAGGGGCGTAGTCTAACGATTAATGGATTAGCGCTCTCATCCTATAGCCCTATGTTTCAAGGTTTCATTAAGAGTTTAGATTTACTTATGAATAATCATGGTTATGTTAGCTTGCCAAAGTTAATGGGGCTTATGCGTAACAACTCTAAAGTTAAAATTGATGAGTATTTAGCTCAATTTGAGAATGTTGAGAAGATGTATAAACTGATGAATGAGGTTCATTCAAAAGATAAAAGGCAGCAAATAAATCCACAAACGCAAAAAAAATACCCATTTATTTCCCATACAACAGGTGCTGCTGCCATTCTTGCTATGATCGGATATTCTCCAGATATTATAGCAAGTGAGCTCGGACACGATTTATATGATCATAACCGTGAAACTAAAGAACCATTAGATACCGTGCTTCGAGATTTTTGTAGAAAGATAGTTGAAATAATAAAATCGGCAACATACGTTGACCATGATGTGCTTTGGGACGTTGCCAGTAATGATCTAGAGATTAAAGGGAATGCTTTGATGCATCGCTTGTATTGGATAATTAATCGGCCAGAGGGGATCGCAATTGCTGGAGCAGATAGATTGCATAATCTTTTGAGCATTTCAGATATGCCGGTTCGATCTAGGCGTCGTACAATTGCTGAAACAATTCAAGTTTATTTGCCATTATTAAAACATTATGATGAAACGCTGTATTTACTTATAAAAGAGGTATTAAACCCAGTAACACCAGGTGATTTATATCTGGCGAAACCAGACCAACTTCTTTTCTCTCAGGTAATTCTTAAAAACTATGCCGATTGTCGAAATAATTTTGGTATTACAAATATTAGCTTTAGTCAGAAATTTGAGAAGCTTAAGCACACAATCTCGGAAGGGCTTCATAATCACATATTGAAAACAGAACTGCCTACCTTTTTTAAATCAGAATTAAACAGAGTTGAGCACCCAAATTTGCCAAAATATAATCCGAAATCTACTATTGCAAAGCAGTTGCGAAAGGATTATCAAGAGATTATCTCAATGATTGGGAAGGGATATGAAATAGGGATGGATGAGGAAATCTATAATTATACTGGATGGGCGATCCCCTTGGAAGAAGTTCTAGGAAACATGATGACCTTTCGAATTAATAAACGATTTTTACAGGATTATTTTCAGGAGACACAGATTGTCGGGGAGATCGATTTTGACCCAATGATTGTGCAACGGACTGCTATGCAATATCAGCTAGAAAAAGTATGTGCAATAAAGACTAGTAGTGGTGATGAAGTTAATTTGATTGAAATAAACTATGATGGGCCAATAATGCCAGTGCTTCATTTTTTTAGACAGTTACAGAATTTAAATAGTGAGATGGCTGTTTATGATGAAGGTGAAAATATTGTCGCCATCTATGAACCAAATGATTTATATGATGGGTATACAAAGGGTCAATCAGGAGCTACTCGAGCAGATATCCCTCATCGACCATTTACAAAAATAGTAATTAAAGGTGGATACTTCTAAAATACATATCCCCCCGGCTAAGTTTATCCCAAATTAGTTGAAATCTGTTGAAGATTCTGACGATAACTAGTTATAGATAAACAATTCTAAGGATCTTAAAGATGCATAAAAAAAATATCTCGCTATCAGAGCTTTGGCCAACTATTGCTCGAAGCAAATACTGGTATGCAACGCAACCCAAACTGCCCCTTCTGCCCTACTTACTTAAAGATGGGCTCAAGGAAATTAGTCATAAAATTTTAGACATGAACAGCTATTACAAACATAAGCTGAACCGAATAAATCCTTATATGACTGATAATTTTGAATATTGTTTTGACCCTCAGTTGAAAGCTTATACGGTAATTCTTGACTACTTTAACAATTTTGTAGAGAGGACGTTATGTGATAGAACAGGAGCAAAGGAACTCGAGGGGTTTCTTATAGAAATGAATCAGATGATCAGGAACCTAGAAGACCCGCAACTACAAAAGCAGCTAGACCTTCGCGATTTGATTAGTAGTCCAAGTCTGTACTTAAAACTTCAGCGACTATTACATGAGCTATTTAGCGATAAGTTTCAAAGGCAGCTTAAAAAGAACTTTGCACAAGCACTTGCATACGTATTACAAAGTGTAATTAAAGCTAAAGCATTTAAAGATGGCAATAAACGTATCGCATTCTTCTTAATGAATCAAGTTCTTCTTCGCAGTGGATACACTCCTATCGTAATAAATACCAGTAATGTTGAAGCGTATTTTATAGTTATCAATAGTATCTATCAGATGATTGATCCACGCACAATTGATCTATTTATAACAGATTTTATCGAAGCAAACAGCAAAGCAGTTCAGGAAGCGATATACATCATAAACCCATCAACAGTTAAAAACACTTTCGACTTGAGAACTGCTTACTTTGATTTTGAGCACGTAGATTCTGACTGCGAATTTGAGGATATTTCACTCGCAACATTGCATCCGGATATTCATGTTGTTAAAGCAAAAGGACCGGACCACATGTTTGACGAAAGTTTTCCAGATTTTTTTCGTATCCCACCACGGATATCCTACACCCTTTATTTCCCTAATTATACGTATAAAGATAGTGACGAAGAAGTTATGGAGAAGTACTACCAAACACTTAGTCGTCGTGTACGTAAAACATATAAAAAAGCCGTACGAAACATCAATAAGCTAATTAAAGAAGGCAAATTAACCCTCGTATTTGACCACGGCGAAAATCCAGTGGATTTTAAAGATTTCCTTAAGTTTTATACCTCTACACAAGCAAAGCGACAATATGGGTTAACTCCGCTTACAGATAGTATCAAAGATGCGGGTATTACTCCGGCAAAGTATCTTGAAGAAGGCATTAAAAAACCGAACAGCAGCTTTGGCCCCAGTTTTGGTATTTACCTTAAAGAAGGAGGGCAGATTATTGGAGGATTGGTAGCAAATACTAGTGATACCTACTTTAGCAAAGATGTTAATCATTATCAGCTAGGATATGCATTGAGTGATCCTGAAGCAAGAAAAAGAATACCAGAAATTCAATTTTTTTTATTACAGGAGTTGATGAAAAAATCACTTGAACGAGGGTTCTGTAAAATCAATGGTGGGATTGACCCTAACCTATACGGGTATGACGTGGGAATTGGCACCCTAAAATGGAAGAATAAAACGGGATTTATACCAGTCACAACGAGCACAACAGATGTGGTAGGTGGATCGGAATTTCTAAAAATTACCAATTACGATCTATTTAATAAACCGATCTTTTTCTATCAATTTGCCAAAGACAACTCTAGTGTTGAAGCTGTATTAATTATCACAAAAGATATGACTGCTAGGATTAAAGAATTCGAAGGTATAACTAGTAAGTTGCATGTATACATCTTAGAGAACAATATTCTCATCCCTTATAAAAGAACGATTCAGTAAGGTTATCTCGATACAATTCTTTTAGAATCACTCGATGACCTGGAGACTTAATTGAGTAGTTTTTTGGGATTTTAAAGATGTTCTTCCGATAAATAATTAATAAAGAAAAACTAGGAGAATGATGCATATGAGATACAAATTAATATCCTTAGAAACCCCGGAGCTTCTTACGCAAGTTAAAAAAGTACTCGCTTCAATGATTGCACCTGGTGCATCAGCCATTATTCGCGATAACACAAGTGCAGACAATTTCCCAGCTGTATGTGAATATATGTACAGATCAAAAAACACAAGGCTCCTATTTACAAGAATAAGGGAATTAACTAGCGACCATCCTTCTCATTTATTATCTTCTATGTCTGAAATAATGACTAATAATCAGGATTTATTTCATCACGCACTACTATTTAACAAAGTAGAAAAAATGTATCGGGAAAACTTTAATCATATACTTAGACACCCAATAATAAAGAAACTCCTGCCAAAAGTTAATCAAAAACTTGCAACTCATGAAATAGAACTAAATAGTACTTCAAAATTTGACAGATCGTTACTCTATAATACTGACTATTTGCATGTTTTATTGAACGAAATTTATCTGCGTCCAGGTACATTTATTGCGCTTTATCCAAACATAGTCGATTTCTTTAAATTAACTGCAAGAATAAGAGAATCTGTATTTGCAGATACACTTACCGAAACTCTTACGAAATTACCAGTAGAAAGAAGAGCAATAATCATTCGGATTATTGATTCTTGGGATTTATAATTTTGGAATTTACTAAGCAGACATACCACTACGACCATTTACAAAAATATTGATTAAAGGTGGCTACTTCTAATAAAAACCCCCGACATTAGCCGGGGTTTTTATCTTAGTAGAAAAGATGCTGAAGCTAAGCTTCTTTTTTCTTTAGTGTATTTTGAGTTAGTAACGATATTACTACTAACGTTAGAAAACTTAGGGGAATTGAAATAATCCCTGGATTGTTCAGTGTGATTGGTGCTTGAGATGGTAGCATCCCGTATCGAACGAACATATTGGGTGATAGCAGGATTAAGCCAACCGCACTTGTCATACCAACAAAGATAGAAGCGGTAACACCATGCTTAGTTGTTTTACTCCAGAAGAGAACCATAATCATACTTGGGAGATTCGCAGAAGCTGCGACTGCAAAGGCCCATCCTACTAGAAAGGATACGTTCATCCCTTTAAAGATGATTCCTAAATAGATTGCGATAATACCAACAACAACTGCAGTTAATTTACCGATTAAAACTTTAGTTTTATCAGTCATTTTAATTTCAAGAAAGATATCGCAGAAATCGTGGGCAACTGCACCTGTAGCCGCAACAATAAGTCCACTAACCGTTCCGAGAACTGTTGCAAATGCGATTGCTGAAATAATGGCAAATAGTATAACTCCAAATGAAAGCGCGAGTAGCGGCCCGGCCATATTGGTATCGGTTAGGTTCATAACACCATTAACCATTGCGCCTAAGCCCATATACAGAGTGAGGATGTAAAAAAGACCAATTGCAGCGATTGCAACAATTGTCGATTTTCTGGCATCTTTAGGTTCCCGAACGGTATAGTATCGGATTAGGATATGAGGCAATGCGGCAGTTCCAAAGAAGAGGGCTAGCATTAACGAAACAAAGTTTAATTTTTGAGTTACTGTTGCTTTTTCAACTTTAAATTTTAACCCGGGTCTTAGCACTCGTTTACCAGCTAGTGGCTTCTGATAATAGATTATTACTTTTTTACCATTGTCCTTAATTATGGTTTTACCCCACAAAACAATTGTGGAACTTTTAAGTTTAGAGATAAAGGAGATTGGTCCAAGAGGGCCTGTTTTTTCTATTAGTTTACTATTATCATTAATTTCAATTATATGACCTACCGGATAGAAAGCGCCGGCTTCTTTTGCTGCGCCATTATATAGTTTTTTCCCGTTTTCAAGTGTCATTACATATTGTGTTTCAGTTAAATATAAATTACCGTCTTTTAGTTTTCTCATTTTCCAGAAGGAAGAGATTCCCCTTGAATCTGTCAGTTCCACAAATCCATTTTTATAGTAGATAGAAGTCTGCCAGTTATCGGCGGTATTATAGCTCGAGTCAGATAAAGATAGATTTTCAGCATCTAGTGTTGCGATAATATTCTTAAATTCATGATAGGCTTTTCGTCCATCTTGATCTGGGTTGATCGATATCCCTCTGAAGAGTACGAGCGCGACTAAGATAGTTGAAAAAATAATAAGTAGCGTTCCTTTTAGAAATTGAACATAGGTTGTCGAGGTCATTCCTGCAGTTGCAACAATGATTATAACAATTGCCCCAACTAAGATCACTCCTGCTGTGTGAGGGAGTCCTAACAATGGGGTAACAAGAACCCCTGCTCCTACCATTTGAGGAATTAAATAAAACATGGAAACGACTATTGTGCTAAGGGCAGCCATTAGCCGTATCCCCTTGGATTGGAACTTAGAGTCCAGTGCATCACTAAAGGTATATTTGCCAAGTCGTTTCATTGGTTCTGCAATAATAAATAATGCAACAATCCAACCAGATAGGTAGCCAATGGAGTATAAAAATCCATCATATCCAACTGCAGCAATCATTCCACAAATTCCTAAAAAGGAAGCAGCTGAAAGGTAATCACCAGCGAAGGCAACACCGTTTACAGCCCAATGGATAGTTCCCCCTGCAGCGAAGTATCCCTCGGCACTTTTGCTTTTATTTGCAAAATAGAAAGATATTCCAAGAACAAAAACAACAAAACTAATAAAAATAAGAACTGCTATTGAGGACGTTGCATAGATCATTTATTTGCCCTCCGTCATAGCGCCGGGTTTGGCTTCCGCTATTAAGCATAGCCTGTTATAAAAAATGGCTAAAATAAGAGCACTGATAATTAGAAAAAATCCATATAGGATGGCGAGATTTAATCCAAAGATATCAATTCCCATTAGTTTTGGGTTAAATGTGTTTATGAGAACAAATCCAGCATATATGCTTCCATATAAGAGGAACATTCTAACACCTAATTTAGTTTTATAGGCAATTAATTCTTCACTTTCAACTATGGTACTTTTTACATTTTCATGCATGAGTAATCTCCTCCTTATTGGCTTGTGCTTTTTTACCTGTACTACTTACACAATATATGAAAAAAATGAATAAAGAAAGGAAACGAGATATTGATTACAAATAGTTAACGTAAATATGATAAATTAATAGGATATTAATTGACTTTTTTTACGTTCGTGGATGTTTTTTATCTTTGTACATAGACTGGTCGGCAGTTGAAAGAAGATTGTCGAGCGACGAAGGATTCTGATAGTCATATTTTGAAAATCCAATGCTGACGCTGATATCGTATGGTTTCGAGGATTCGTTGTTGTGCAATTCAAAGACTTTCTTAATGTTGTCGTAGATTGTTTTTTGATCTTGAGCAGCATCAATATTATTGATTAGTGCAACGAATTCATCGCCACCTATTCTCGCGACGATATCTGATTGTCGGAGTGATGATCTGAGAATATTGGCAGTATCAATTAATAACTGATCTCCTTCGGCATGCCCATAGGTATCGTTGATTTTTTTCATATTATCAACATCAAAAAATAAAACTAATAATGTTGAGCGCTGTCGATCTGCTAATTTAAATTGTTCATTTGCTAATAAATAAAAATTTGTTCGATTGTTCGTATGTGTTAGCTCATCGTTAAAGGCTAAGTCTTTTAAATCTTCTTCTGTTTTTTTGTAGAGTTTTATATCATGAATGATTAGGAATGCAAATAAAAGCATGGAAATATTCAATCCTAAAACGGCGTATAAGTAAGTTCGTAATCGTATCATCCTATTGTGAAAAATTATTTCAAATTTTTCTGTTATTCGGTTGCTTATATCTAAGAGTTTTTCATTATGCTTGAGGACGTAGTGTTTGGCTTCTATGTAACGTTTATAGCTTAGTGGCTGATTATTGTGCATCTTTGTTTTTGTAATCAGAAGAGCTTCTTTTCTAAATTTTGACCATATTTTTTTGTTTTCGTAAAATAGTGAGTCTAATTCTCTTGGAGCTGATGGTAAGTTCCGAATATTGCTAATTTTCTCTTTTTTTCTGCCATAGTGAAGTAACCAAAGGGAATCATCATAAAGGTTTATTGCATCGGATAAGGATTTTTTTCGTTCAAATGCACCACCATCAATCTCAAACACATATTTTGATATTTTTTGAGACAGCATACGTTGACGCCCGGCGATATTTATTATTTCAGCATTAAAGTTTTGTTCTTGCTGATCTTTAATAATTATTAGAATGGTTGCAAAGCCAAGTATTGTTGCCATCAGCAATAGGATCCCAATATTTCGTGTTTTTCTTTGGTGCATATTAGAAGTATGCCCAGAATTAATAGGTTTAAAACGAATATGTAAAAAAGAACGACTGTTTTTTATAAGTGTATTTAATTTACACGTATTTTTACTGTTCCATTCCAAGTTATCCCAGGGTTAATTCCTGGAGGTTTGTTTTCTGCTGGGCCTTCAACAAAGAACCCCGTTTGTGGTTCTATGCTGACATTATGAAATCCGGTGATATTTGGATCGGAGTGCCAAAGAACAACATGCGGAAATTCTTTTTTGTTTTGTTCAATCTGGATTTCAGTGCCATTGGGTAAAACTATTTTGGATGTGACGGTTCCTTGTGCATCAGCAAGTAAGTCGGTTAATCCATCATCATAGGTATTCTCGCCAAGAGCTGTCAGGTTCTTCAGCTCAAATATTCCGCTGGCATCCTCATAGCTTCTAGGCAGGGGCACTCCCTCTGTAACGGCATGTTTATTTGCTGGTACAAGTATTTGGACTTGTTTTCCTTCTTCCCCATCAGGAATTAGAAACCATGGATGGAAACAAAGTGCCATTGGAAATTCATTTTCACCTGTATTTGTTACACTAGTTTCAATTAATAATTCGGAGCCACTTAGTGTGTAGCTTAATTTGATTAAAGCCGCAGTTTTAAAAATTTCAGTAAATATCTTGTTTTTTCCTGCGTCGAATTGGAGTTCAATACTGACTGAGTCTTTACTTGAATTTGTTCCAAGTACTTCCCACGGCTCATTTACGCATAATCCATGAAGAGGGTTTCCTTGACCATCATCTTTTAGTTCAGATTGATATTTAGTTAAATCATATTTCTTGTCGTTCCAGCTAAATTTAGCAGCTTCAATACGGCCACCCCATGGGAAAAAGGGCCCCGGTATTCCGCCATCTGATGTTTTTTTGCCCTTGGGATAAAAGAGCATTTCTTCTTTATTAATAATAAGTGAACGAATAGTGGCATTTGTATCGGTCATAACTTCTATGGAATTACCAGTTGTGTTTGTGAGTTGATAGACACCTGCTTCTATTTCTTCGATTGTAGACATAATTTGCTCCCCCTTATTTGTGTAGCTTACTACTTTGTGCTGTGACATATAGTCATACAGTAACATAAGAATTGTTGTTCTACATAATGGGTCCATTGATACATTTTTTTGTTTTTGCTAAATAAAAGATTTTGTTTAATAAAAGATTGCGATAAAATAGAAATATTAAATATTTGGAACTTTTTAATTATTTGAGTTGTTATCTTAGTAGTACATGGGACCCATATAAGAAATGTTAAAAAACATCATTACCTACTTTACTAAACGCCACATGCTTTCCAATATGATTTTAATCGGAATATTTGTTGGCGGAATTTTTTTCTGGAACAATACCCAGAAAGAAGAACTTCCAAATATTGCATTTGATATCCTTCGTATTTCTGCCAGCTATCCCGGTGCCTCTCCTGAAGAGATTGAGTATTTTGTTACAAATCCAATTGAAGATGCAGTTAAAAATTTAGAAGGAGTTAGTGATGTTATTAGTGTTGCTAACACCGGAGTTACAAGTATTACAGTAGAGTTAGATGTAAACCCGAGAGAACGGTCAGAAGTTATTAATAACATAAAAAGTAGTGTTTTGAATGTTAACTTGCCTGCAGAGCTTAGCGATGACCCAAGCTTTAGAGAGTTTAAATCATCCCAAAAAGCAGTATTGGATATCTTTATTTATGATGAAACGAAGCATTTTTTATCAGCAGCTGATCGAGATCGCATACAAGCTTTTGCGGATTCACTTGAAACACAACTGCTCAATTTGAAACAAGTTAGTTCTATTAGCAAATCTGGTTATTTGAATAGAGTTATTGAAATAAAAGTTGATCCTAAAAAAGCGCAGAGGTATCAATTATCGTTCTCAACTATTTTATCGGAGATTCGAAAAAATAACATTCGAGTTCCCTTAGGGCAATTATCAGATAAAGAAGAATCAAAAATGACCATAAAAGCAGAAATGGAAAGTATTGATGAGTTGAATGCGCTTACTATTCAAGGTGGGTTTTCTAGTAATTTAGTTAAATTAAAAGATATCGCGGATATTACCTATGCGTATCAGGAGTCGAAGACGATAAAGAAAGTAAATGGACATCAATCAATTCAACTAAATGTAGTAAAAGCAGCAAATTCTGGCATTATCGATTCTGTTGATGAAATAAAATTATTTATAAAACGTTTCAACGAATATAACTTAAAAGGTACTTCTGTTAAGGTAATAACCTTAGATGATGAATCCGAATCTGTTCGGGATAGAATTACGTTAATTATTCAAAATGGATTAATCGGATTTGTTTTAATCTTAATCGTTTTGATGCTGTTCTTAGACTTAAAATCGGGTCTGTGGGTAGCACTTGGCATCCCCTTTACAATTTGTTTTACATTAATTTTGGGTTCAATAACGGGTTTTACTATTAATAATATTACACTTGCTGCAATCATTGTTGTAATGGGAATGGTAGTGGATGATGCTATTGTCGTTGCTGAAAATGTTTCTCGTATGAAATCTGAGGGAGCAAGCTCAGAAACAGCATCGATTGAGGGCACGAATTATGTGTTTTTACCAATAGTGGCAAGTGTTGTTACGACCTGTTTGGCGTTTATTCCCCTTCTTTTTTTCTCTGGGAAAATGTCGCGCATTATCGCTTCTATGCCTGTAATTATTGCCTTTATGTTGGGTGCTAGTCTATTTGAATCGACATTAATTCTTCCCGGGCATTTGAACTTATCACTACCTTGGGCTAAAAAGAAAAAACAATCAAAGAAAAAGGCACATTGGTTTTATTCAGTCGAAGACGTGTACGGTCGATTGATAAGTAAGCTGCTAAAAAGAAAAACTCTAATATTAATAAGCTTCATTCTTCTTTTATTCGGTTCAGTATCCTTGTTTAAACACAATATTAAGTTTTCAATGTTTCCAAATGAGGAAACAACACAAGTTTCGATTAATGGTTCTGTGCCACCTAAATTTACTAGGTACCAAACCGCAAAAAAAGTAGCAGACTTAGAATCAATATTTAAAAAATATCTGGGTAAGGAAATTATTGGTTTTCGAACTTCTATTGCGAGTAGTTCTAGAGGTAGTGCCGTACAAGAAAATCGCTTTAACATGCTAATTGAATTAGTGCCAAAAGATAAAAGAGAAAAGTCCTCCAAGCAACTTCTTGGGGAATGGAAGAAACAGTACAGTAAACTTGAAGGTTTTGAAATTAAAGTTAGAAAAAGCAGGTTTGGACAGTCTAGCGGTAGCCCTATCGAGATAATTGTTATGGAAAATGACAATGAAACCAGAGAAAATATTGCCAACGACACGGTTGCTTTTTTAAACAGTATCGATGGTTTAAAAAATGTTGAAATTGAAGAATCAATTAAAATCCCAGAGTATATCCTAAGCTTAAAGAAAGACTACTTGAAACGAATCGGAGTAAGCCCAGAAGCTATTAGTATTGTTTTGCGATCAGCGTTAGAAGGAACTACGGCTTACACGCTACTTCGAGATAATAAAGAAATTGATGTTTTGTTAACAATCAACGATAATTATAACAATTCTTTAGATAAATTATTAAGTATTCCAGTGGCAAATAATCAAAATTATTTTGTTCCATTAAAGTCTTTAGTTGAGATTGAAAAAGACTATGTGGATAGTTCTATTGTTCATGAGAAACAAAAACGTATTATGAAAGTGTATGCGGATATTAAAGAAGACTCAGACCTGACAGCGGTTGAAGTGGCCAAAATAGTGGAAACAGAATTTTTTCCAAAGGCACTTAGTCAGAATCCTAGTTCTATGATTTACTTTGCTGGTGAGGTGCAAGATAGTCGGGAAGCATCAAAAGACTTTTTGTTTGGGGCGTTAATGGTTATTTGTTTTATTTATGTAATATTATCACTACTATTTAACTCTTTTGTGTATCCGCTAGTCATTATGTTGAGTATTCCTTTTGGAGTTATTGGCGTTATCCTTGCATATTACTTGCATGGCTATCAATTATTCGGTTTCTTCGCGGTAGTGGGTATCCTCGGACTGTCTGGTGTTGTTGTGAACGATTCCATTGTCATGCTTACGAAGTTATCTCGAGAGCAAAAAGGACGGAAGGCTTTGCTAGTAGATAGTGAAATTGCAGATATCGCTAAAACTAGGCTACGAGCTGTTTTGTTGACAACGATTACGACGGTTGCAGGATTATTCCCAACTGCTTATGGTATAGCCGGATACGATTCCATGTTGTCAGAAATGATGTTTACGATGGCGTGGGGATTAATTTTTGCAACATTAATTACGCTAATTCTTATACCAACATTGTTCAGTAGTATTAATAGTGCCAAACGTAGAATATCGGGAGTGTTTAAATAGTGTTAAAAAAAATAAATATTAGAACAGCAGCTTTGACAATTTTATGTTGCGTTACAAGTGTTTCAATTGCAGATACTCAGAGAATGAGTTTGCCAGAATATTTACAGAATGCCTTAAATAATGATCAGGTTAAGCAGATCATTTTGGATGAGAGAGTGTTAACTGACAACTATATAATTGACCGGGATATGGATGATTGGTCTTTTACTCTTGGGGCAGGGAATACGTTTCTTCTTTCACAAGGGAATGCCTCAAGTCCAGTACTATCAGCGGCAACATCAAAACTAATTCTAAATACTGGAACAGAGTTTGCCGCTAGCTATAGCCGGACTAGATCTTCCGTAAGCAGCAAGGATCAAAACAAAATAGATATTAGTATAAACCAGCCATTGTTTCAGAACCACTTTGGATACCAGAATAGAATTAAAGAAGAAAAACTTAAAAAAAGTCGAGATCTCAGCCGTCTCCAAGTTATTGAATCTTATGAGACTTACTATATGGAGCTGATGAACTTGTATTATGATTGGTATTTAGCTTACATGGAAAGAGAATCGGCAATAAAATTATACAAAGATTATGATTTGTTATTTAAAGATATATTAGCTAGAAAGAAGAATCATATTGCACGAGATCTCGATGTTAATAAAGTGAAAGTACAGTTATTAGAAAAACGAGAAAATTTAATCGCCCAAAAGAATAATTTTAAAACATATACAGATAAGATTAGAAAAACGATAAATGTTGATGTGTCGGACTTAGTTGTTCCAGTAATACCTGATCCTTATGAGCTGGATGTTCTAGAGGGAGAAGAGTCCTTATTGTTAAGGAGTAGAACAGAGGCCGAATTACAATTGGATCTAGTTGTTAGTTCTCTTGATTTGAAAATAGAGCGGGACAATTTAAATGTTCCGGTAGATTTTGAAGCAAGCTATCAATTAACTAATTATCCAGATGGCAGCAGCTCAGATCAGAGTACTTTGTATTCGGGCGTATCGTTACCGTTTCCGTTCTATAATAGACAGGACAAAGCAAGTGTACGGTTGGCTAACACAGTTTATAGTCAGCTTATATTGGAACAAGAAGAGGCAAGACGAGACTGGTTCAATACTTTAAGACAGCTACAAAATGCGATAGCAGATGAGGAAGAATACCTAGAAATCTACAGACGAAAAGTAGAGTATTTAACGTCTATTGCTACTGATGAAAAGAAAAATTATTTACGTGGGCAAGCGTCATTAAATGAGCTTATTCAGGCAATGGGGAATTTAGAAAATGCTGAGAAAAAAGCAATTCAGCATCAAGTTCAGTTAGAAAAATATAAAATTGAATGGTTAGCTTTGACTGATAAATTAATCCAAGACTTACTTTAAATAGAAAATTTGAAGACGATAGGAATCTCTATATAAAGTTTAAATGTATTCCGCTATACTAAGATAGTAATGTCACTATACGAAGAACTACACGAACAACTGCAAACGGGCCACGAGATAATTGACCAACAGCATCAAAAAATTGCACGTGCTGCGGCAAAGCTATATGAACATTTATGGACAAAAAGCGATCCTGCGGAAATTTTGAAACTCTTGGAGGAAACTAAAGCTCTGACAATTATTAATTTTAATTATGAAGAAGAGCTTATGACCGAACATAAATTTGGCATGAGTTTAGCGCATAAGACTCAACATGACCGATACTTGGATCAAATAGACACAAAGATTAAACATGTTCGAGATGGTAAGATCGATGATTTAGATGATTTTAGTAAAATTATTAAAAATTGGGTATTTAATCATATTATCGGAATGGACCGAAAGCTAATTTCCTTTCTTAAAACAAAATAAAGCTAAAATAGCCGCTCAATAAATTCTAGTTGAAAGATATGCTGTTATCGAGTTAGAATGACCAACTAATATTCATGAAGGTCTTCACGCAGTCCAGTTCAGCATATTAAATATAATAAATCATACGTAAACGCCATAACTACGTAGAAAAGAGAATTTAATGATAGATTTAATTATCAAAAAACCACAAAATATTAAAAATGATATACTAGCCGGAATTACTGTTGCACTAGCTTTAGTCCCTGAAGCTATTGCTTTTTCATTTGTTGCTCATGTCGATCCTAAAATAGGGTTATATGCGGCATTTCTAATGGGTCTTATTACTGCAATATTTGGTGGAAGACCAGGAATGATATCTGGCGCAACCGGTGCTGTTGCCGTTATTTTTGCACCGTTAGTTATTGTACAAACAGCATTGCATGGGTCAGCTGTTGCTCTAAATTATTTGTTTCTGGCTGTATCATTAATGGGTGTGTTTCAGTTTTTGTTTGGTGCATTTAAGTTAGGTAAATTTATAAGGCTTATTCCGCATCCAGTTATGCTTGGATTTGTGAATGGCTTAGCGATTATTATATTAAAAGCACAGTTTTCACAATTCTATGTTGGCACGGGTGACGCTGCACGGCTAATGGATATTGTTCCACTTGGTATCATGATTGGCTTAATTGCGCTTACGATGGCAATTATTCATTATTTACCAAAACTAACTAAAGCCGTACCCGCAACACTTGTTGCAATTGTTACTGTTTCTGTTCTAACAATTTATCTTAAATCATTAGGTTTGGAAATTTATACTGTTCTGGATTTTGTAAAAAATATGGATCCAACAAAAACTACTCTTGCGGCAGCGTTGCCAAAGTTTAAAGTCCCTTTTTTCTCATGGCATGCACTCAAGGTAGTATGGCACTATTCCTTACTAGCAGCTTGTGTGGGTTTAATTGAGTCATTGATGACTTTAACTTTGGTAGATGAACTAACAGATACTCGTGGTCGAGGAAATAAGGAAAGTATGGCACAGGGATTAGCCAATTTGCTTAACGGTTTTTTTGGCGGAATGGGTGGTTGTGCGATGATCGGGCAGAGTATGATTAATGTTCGTGCTGGTGGCCGATTTCGTCTTTCGGGGATTACTGCTTCCCTCAGTCTTTTGGTTTTTTTCTTATTTGGTTCAGTATTGATCGAGGCTATTCCTTTAGCTGCACTTGTTGGTGTTATGTTTATGGTTGCAATTGCAACTTTTGAGTGGTCGAGTTTAAGAATCCTAAAGCAAATACCGCCATCCGATGCATTTGTGATTTTTATCGTTTCTGCAACGACTGTATTTGTAGACTTGGCAGTTGCAGTATTTGTTGGCTTAATTCTTTCTGCACTTACATTTGCGTGGAAGCAAGGTAAAAAAATTACAGCAGATACGTCAATTAATGAGCACGGAAATAAGACATATAACCTTCATGGTGGTTTATTTTTTGGATCGGTATATTCTTTTAAAGAGTTATTTGATTTTAAAAATGATCCAACTGATATCTATATTGATTTTGAATATGCCAGAGTTTATGACCATTCAGGATTAGAAGCGCTTCAAAATGTAGCCAATCGGTATGGGCAGGCTGGGAAGACTTTGCACCTACTCAATTTAAGTCGAGAATGTCGAGATTTACTTGATAAAGCGGAAAATATTGTGGAAATAAGTATTATCGAAACCCTGAAATGGCATCATTTAGCTGAAGATCGATTGGCCTAATCGATTTTTCGTAGTCGTCCAGTTTTTCTTTTGTGAGTGCAATTGTTTCCTTGCTTATATCAGGCAGAAAACCTAGCAATTTTTCTGCTTCTTGAAATCCTTCTTCAATTGCACTTTTCATCTCTTCAAATATTTTAGGATCGCCTGTACTAAAGGCTTTTGCTAGATCAACTATTCGGTCGGATACTTTTTCTGCTGAATAGTCGTTTATGTTGAATCCTGGATCAATTTCAGCTGTTATTTCAAGGGAGTTTTGATATTCAATTTTTCTAAAGGTATAAGTATTTAGCTGAGAGTTTTCTGATAAGTTGGCATGAGAGCTTACTAGTAGGTTGGTAGTGTATTCTGTTATTGCTTTTTTTTGTTCAGAAAAATCGAGTTTGTGGTACATTTCATTTTCAATAAATAAGTTTTCTGTTTTATTAAAATCAATAGTTATTGTGTTTCCGCTATCATCCGTTCCTTTCGCAGTGGTTTGATTTTGAGATGCATATGCTACTTTTTGATAATTATATGTTGATTGTATTTGATTCAGACTATTCATAAAAACCTCCTTGTTTTGTGAATATGTTGATATGTATATAAGTTATTATCGGTTAAATTTATTAGATTATTAATTAAGGGTAAAAAAGCTAAAGTGTTTCTATTTACTTTCGTGGATTATAGGGGCGATCTTTTGCCCATTTTTCTAAGAATTCAATTAATTCGGGGTCTTTTTTCGGGGGTAGCTTCACTTGTAATTGAACAAACTGATTACCCCGATTGCTTGTTGTTTTTTGTCGATACCCCATGTTTTTCATGCGTAGCTTAGTTCCAGTATCTACATTTGGAGGAATGGTTAATGAAACTTCTCCACGGATAGTTGGAACTTTTATTTTTGCACCAAGAATTGCTTCATATATTGTTATCGGTAATTCAATATATAGATCATTCTTTTTTTTCATAAATACTGAAGAGGGTAATACCTGAATTTTCACATAGGCATCACCAAAATTATCTTTTCTAAATCCGGGTTGGCCCTGACCTTTAAATCGCAACTTTGTTCCGGTTTCAATTCCAGCTGCAATTTTTACTTTTAAACGATTACCTTTTGCGAGAACAATTTCTTTTTCTGTTCCGAGTACTGCTTCTTTAAATTGTATTTTGAGCTCGTATTGTACATCTTGGCCAGTTTGTTCCTCTGCAAAGCCAGATTGCTGGGCATTCCTACCAAAGATGCTCGAAAAAATATCTTCATACTCGCCATTGGAATTAGTATTATAGCGAGCTCTTGATGAGCTTCTTCGGGAGTATGGATTCTGTCTGGAAGAATGCCGTTGTTGTCGGTTCATAAAATTATCATACTCTTTCTGTTCGTTATAGGTTTTGCGACTCTCAGGATTGTTTATTACATCATATGCATTATTAATTTCTTTGAATTTACTTTCTGTTTCTTTGTTTCCGGCATTCAGATCTGGATGATATTTTTTAGACAACTTACGATATGCCGCTTTGATTTCTTTATCGGTCGATGCTTCGGACACACCCAATATTTTGTATGGATCATTCATAACTGGCATTTTAGCACTTTAGACCCGGATATAGAAGTTTACCATTTTGTATTTCAATGTATGTTATTTCACTAGTGTCCGGTCTAAATTGAGAATGGAATAAAAGAGGCCTCCGTAATAATATTAATTTGGGAAAAAACATATTAAGGGAGGCCAAATTAATGAAATATCAAAACAGTGTATTTA
>Ga0075111_1000169_pt1 | contig 31963 bp, 29 predicted proteins | sample AntAceMetag02UKK_FD_69787 | JGI IMG/M metagenome (GOLD analysis project Ga0075111, IMG submission 69787) | Saline lake microbial communities from Ace Lake, Antarctica - Antarctic Ace Lake Metagenome 02UKK | ecosystem: Environmental > Aquatic > Non-marine Saline and Alkaline > Saline | place... | reverse complement strand
CTCTTCTACATCATTAAAATTTTCTTACACGCTTGGAGCTTTAAGTCCAATAGGCGATATGTATGCTGGATATGGACTTGATTTAGAAGTTAATAAAAACGAGGTAGATATTACACAGTATGGAGCAATCAGATTCTTTGCAAAAGGTACTGGAATAATAGCTGTAGAGATGGAAGCTGCTAATGATTTAGTAACAGACTATAATCATTACTTTAAAGAAATTACATTAAATTCAGATTGGACAGAGTATGTTATTTCTTTCTCTAGCTTTGCTCAGGATTCAGCTTGGGGAACTCCAGTTGATATAGTTGAAGCATTCCAAAGAATGGTAGCTGTGAAGTTTAAAGCATATCCTCAGACTGCAGGAGCATATAATTGGTTTCAGATTGATGAGATTTCATTTACTGATGTTGCACCAGGTGCAGTTAGAAACCTTAGTGCAGAACTTTCAACAACCGCAGCTGCAGTTAACCTTGATTGGGATAGTCCAATTGGTGCTAGTTCATACCTTGTTGTTGGCAAAGCATTTAATTTGCCGAATCCAGGAACATATCCTGTGTCTACAGTCGATGGTCAAGCAGTTGTAGTAACTAATGACACTTTTTATCAAGATAACTTACAATATGGGAAAGTGTACTACTATACTGTGTATTCTTATAACGATAATCTTGGAGCATATGGTCCTGGTGTTAATGTTGGGCCGATTAAATTGTTTACAGGAGTAGCTGGATCGTCAACAGTGCTTACAGTTGATGAGACAGTGTTTTATGCATCTGGTTCTAATTCGGGCATGATTGTAAGAGATAACGATAATGTGAATACAAGTTTTACTTTAAGAGTTACGGTTAATTCTGCAGTTGCTACAACAACAAATAATATTACTCTTGCTGTAAGAGTAGGTGGTACAACTATTAATCAATTAATATTTGCTCCTACTAATAATAGTAATGTAGTAGAGATACCAGTTACATTAAGTGTTGGAGTGAATAACTTAGAGATAATAGCTATTGATTGGTTTGGTGATGATTCTAACGTAGTTACTAAAGTGTTCAACGTGGCTACTAGTACAGGGCTTGTTGCTGGATCGCATATTAGATGTTATCCAATGCCATATAATCCAAATAATGGAGATATGGATATAGCTTATGATCTTACACTTGAAGCAGATGTTGAAATCTATGTTTATAACATGTTAGGACAGCTTGTATGGAGAAACGTTTATTATCAAGGTATTGAAGGTGGTAACACTGGATACAACGCTATTAGCTTCAACGGAGTTGATGCATTTGGTGATAAGCTTGCAATTGGTTTATACTTCATTCAAATTGTTAATGGTAACAAGATACTAGGAACTAGTAAGTTCTTAGTTACAAGATAACCCTACGGCGCTAAAGCTATGAGGGGTAAAGGAGTAAAAATGAAAACATTAAAGATTATATTGTGCACGTTAATGATAGGTTCTTTGTTTGCTACAGGTTCTGTAGATCCAGCTTATCGTTATACTAGTGCAAGAGGCATAGGTGTAGGTAATGCATTCTCAGCATTAGTAGATGACTATTCTGCTGTGTTTGTGAATCCAGCAGCTATTGGTGAACATGAAAGTGTTCAGCTTGGGCTTATGCAAAGTAATCTTTTTGCTGATGTTAATTTATTAAATGGTGCAGTGATATTCCCTGGTGATATCAATTATGGCTTGGGTTTCTACTATATTGGTACAAATATGCCTGCAGAAGCAATAATTAATAATGGTTATTATGAGTATAGCCAGATGCTTGGATATAATGATGTCACATTACTAGGTAGTGTTTCTTCTAAGTTATTAGACGATTTGAGCCTGGGATTAACAGGTAAGTATCGTTTTGCTGAAGCTGGAGATTATAATACTTCTCAAGCTAATGCAGATTTTGGAGTTTTGTATAAAGTTAATCCGGCTTTAAAAGTATCCGCCTTATATCAAAACTTCTTACCATTAAAGGTTAATGTCCAAGGTGGCGGAGAAGGTGATGTTCAGCAGAAGGTGACATTAGGTGGAGCTTATAGATTTATAGGAAGAGCACCTGGCTCAATTGTTTATTCAAAGAATCAGAAGTTAGATATGTCGTTAGATGTAGAATTTGTAGATCAACAAACAATGCTTAGAATAGGTGTTGAATATAAGCCAAATCCAGCTTTAGCATTTAGAGCAGGTTATGGTGCTGAAAAGTGGGCTGTGAGTTCAGTTAATGTAGAAGATAAAAAGATTTTTTCACTTGGAATGGGTTTTAAGTTTTCTGGTATTAATTTTGATTATGCATATTCCTTAGATCCAAATAATTTCACTGATAATAACACACATTACTTTTCAGTAGCATTTGATTTGGATAAACCAGAAAAGAAATATACAGATGATTATATGAAGATAAAGAGTCCTGTAGATAAGAAAGTTACATATGAGAACATGCATAGAGTAATCGGAACAGTTATTCCAAAGGTAGCAGCTGTACAGATTAATGGTGTAGATGTAGATGTAAGAAATAGCAGAATAATTGCTACTGTAAAGTATAAAGATTATGGCAAACAAGTTGTTGATATTAAAGTTTATGATAACAACGGTGATGTTTTAGAACAAAAAAGAATAAGAAATGTATATTTAATGTCTTTCTATGATGTAGATAAAAAGAATTGGGCTAGACAGTATATTGAGGAATTGACTACACTAGGTCTTCTTAGACCAGTTAAGCCTGGATACTTTATGCCATATGCGTTTGTTTCAAGAGCAGAGTACGCTAAGGTGTTATATTCATTAAAAGATTTATCGATGAGAGATTTAGATCTATCTGAAGGTTATCGATTCTCTGATGTTGCTGGTCATCCTATGGCTGAGTATATAGAACTAGTTGCTCAGAAGGGAATGATGAGAGGTACTCATGCGGATAAGTTTACACCAGATGCAGCATTAACAAGAGAACAGTTAGTTGCAGCATTGGTTATGTTAGAAGGACTAGAGATTCCTGAAAAGGCACTGCAGAGCAGATTTAGAGACGTATCTGTATCTAGATGGTCAGCTAAGTATATTGAGGTAGCAATTGATAATGGACTTATTAATGGTTATTGGGACGGAACATTTAGACCTAAGAAGGAAGTTACAAGAGCAGAGTTCTCAAAGATAGTGCATAATACATCAATGGGCAAAAAATTAGTTCATGATTTATATGATTGGGATTCATTCTAACCTCACCCGCTGAAACAAATCACATATTCAAAAGAAGTATAATATCAGCACCCTCTCCTAAAAGAGAGGGTTTAGCTTGTACTCTTCATTTATATATTTAGGCTCCCTCGATGAGGGAGCCTAATATTATTGCAATAAAAAAGCCAGCTGTTAAGCTGGCTTTTTTATTATCTTTATTTCTTAAGTGAGTTTAGCTTTTTTCTTTTTCTTTTTTTTCTTTTTCTTTTTTTTCTGCTTCAATTTCAATGTCATCTGCTTCAACATCATATTCTTGTTCTTCAAATGCAGAGTTGTGAGACCCAGCACCCATGAAAGAAGTGCTTTGCCAGCTCTTCATCTCTAATGCTTCTTGTTTCTCTTTTATTACTGTTTCATTGTCTAGTTCAGAACATATTGAACATGTCTGCTTATATAGTCCGTGTTTGCATTCTAATATTTCCACTTATTTACCTCCAGATTTTAGAAAATTTAGCTAAATTATTATTGCATGAATTGAATTACTTTTAAAGTCAGGATTTATTGAAGCCTAGCATTTGTAAAAATAATATCATCACTATCAGTGTCCATTATCACAAAGCCCTGTAGTTCATTCCAGCTCCAGTTCTTCCTCCTGTTAGGCCCATGAGAGTAAACTACATAAAACGGTTCATCTCCTGGCTTTCTATATACTATTTCATATCCATATTGTTTTGAGTCAGTTTTGAATGGATCAATAGGCATTGTTGTAATAAATCTTGGGTTTTCTTCTAATAAATCATCTATTGCATCAGGGTACTCGTTATTGTGTTTTCTAAAGAATGCCTCTATGCCAAGTTGAAGTGTGCCAATATCGCCTTCTGACTTAATAATCCATGCTTCAGATTGATATCCTCTGAAAGATGGAACTAATATTCCAGCTAATATAGCAATAACTGTCATAACGATAAGTAATTCTATTAATGTGAAAGCTTTTTTTGCCTTGTTCATGCTACTAAATATACCAAATAAAATAATGAATCACAATAATTAAAATAATAACTACTATCTATTAACAAACATAATCTTTTGTGCTAATTTATTTAACAGGGAAATGGGGGTTATCAATGGATAGTATTGGTGTAATAACAAAGTGGCAAATAGTGTTGTTTGGACAATCTATTAGCTATAATCCAGTTATGTTGATGATGACATGGATTGTTATGGCAATTATTGTTATTCTTGCAATATTAAGTACCCGTAAAATGAAAAAAAAACCAGGCAAGCTTCAGATGATGATGGAGCTTTTTTATAAAGCCTTTAGAGATCTTACGTATTCAACACTTGGCGAAGAAATGGGAAAAGCCTATGTCCCATATATTGCTACTTTATTTATTTTTTTACTATTAAGTAATTATATAGGTATTCTACCTCCAGTTTTTCAATTTTTTCATATGATTCTTTATGCATTAGATAATGGTGGATTAGCAATGGCAGCTTCTGATTCTGCGATAATGTTAGGCCCCATACTTGTTTTAAGGTCAGTGTTGATAGTAACTGTGATTTTGGTTGCAGCTAACCTTTTAATGTTATTGAAAAAGAAAAAGGACTTTAAGTTTGGAATTACTAAGTATTTTTACTTATTTATTGCTTTTTTATTTGTAGTTTCTAATTGGATGATACCGTTACCGATTCCTGATTTTCTTTATGCTTGGATGGCAATCATTCCTGTATTTCAAGAGCCAACAAAGTTCTTAAGTACACCACTTAGTTTAGGTTTATTAAGTGCGGTGGTCGTTCATGTTTCTGCTATAAAATATAAAGGATTGAAAGGCTATTTAGGTAGTTATATGGATCCATTGCCTTCTGAAGGTATTTGGATGTTTTTATTTTGGATTAATCCATTTTGGTATTTAAATGTTATTGGTGAGATGGCGAAAGTAGTTTCGCATTCCTTTCGTTTGTTTGGAAACATCTTAGGTGGATCTATTATTATTGTTATCGTTAGCAACTTAACATACTTTATGCTACCTATGCCTGCATTCTTAAATGCTTTTTTTGGTTTGTTTACAGGAGCCATACAGGCTTTTGTGTTTACTATGCTTGCTGTTACTTATATTGCTGTAACGGCCAAGGATTAGGAGGATAAAATGGATTTAGCATTGATAGGTTCATATGTTGGAGCTGCTTTAGCAATGGGTATTGGCGCAATTGGTGCTGGTATTGGTGAAGGTTATGCTGCAGGTAAAGCTGGAGAAGGCATTTCTCGTCAGCCAAGTTCTTCAGGTTCAATAACTAGAACAATGCTTATTGGACAAGCTATTACAGAGACATCTTCTATATTTGCATTGCTAGTTGCCTTGATTTTATTGTTTAGGGGTGGTGAATCTACCACTGCAACAATGCTTGCTTATATTTTTGCTGGAGTTTGTATCGGCCTTGGAGCTCTAGGTCCTGGTATCGGTGCTGGGCTTCCTGCTGGCGCTGCATGTCAGGGAGTTGCCAGAAAACCTGAAAATGAGAATTCAATAATGTTAAATATGATTATAGGCCAAGCAGTTACTCAGACATCAGTCATTTTTGCATTGGTTGTAGCGCTACTGTTGATTTTTCAAAATCATGCAGATACATTTATGCATAATGTTGCTATTTGTGGTGCAGGTCTTGCTATGGGGTTTGGAGCTATAGGTCCTGGTATTGGTGCAGGGATTGCTGCATACAATGCAACGGATTCTATTGGCTACAAAGTAGGAACAAGTAAGGTTGTAACAACAACTATGTTGCTTGGTCAGTCTGTTTGTCAGTCAACTGCTATATACTCATTAGTAGTAGCAATGATTTTGATGTTCATGTTTTGATAATTAAATTATAAAGATAAAAGAAAAATAAGGAGGAGATGAAAAATGGATAAATCAGAAGTAATTAGAGCAGCTGCATTATTGGGTGCAGGATTAGCAATGGGTATTGGAGCAATAGGACCTGGAATCGGTGAAGGTTATGCAGCAGGAAAAGCATGTGAGGGTGTATCAAAGAGACCTGATGAAGCAGGGCTTATCACAAGAACTATGTTAATTGGTCAGGCAGTATCTGAGTCTACTGGTATTTACTCACTAGTTGTGGCTCTTATCTTGATCTTTATGTTTGCTAGCTAGAGTTTAGTTAAGAAGGGAAATTGATATGGTAGAGATTAATCCTTATGAGATAATCATGCAGATTCTTAACTTTGGTCTGTTACTTTGGCTTCTAATGAAGTTTTTGTATAAGCCAATGAAGAGTTTTTTGGACAAAAGAGCTCAGGAAATTCAAGAAGAGTATGATAATGCAGAAGATTTAAAAGTTAAGTCTGAAAAAGCTTTAGTAGATGCTAAGGGTCAATTAGACAAAGCAAGATTAGATGCAAAGAAGATACTAGAAAACACAATGGCTAGTAGCCAAAATGAAAAGCAAAAGCTAATAGAAGAGACAGAAAAGAAAGTGAAAAATATGCTTGAGGCTGGAACGCAAAACTTAAACAGTGAGTTAAGGAAAGCAAAACATGAGCTTAAGAATCAAATTGCTGATATTTCTGTTGAAATAGCGCGAAAAATTATTGAAAAAGATGTAAGCGAAGAAGATCACAATCGACTAATTAAAGATCATATTTATGAATTGAGTGAGTTGAAATAATGAAACAAATTAAGATAGTTAGGCGTTATGCAGATGCATTTATAGGAAACATACCTCAAAATAAGTATGAGGATGTTGCCAATCAACTTAAAAATTTAGTAAGTGCTTTAGATGCAGAAACAATTAAATTTCTTATGAGTGATATTGTTGATATTAGTAAAAGATTAGATTTTCTTAACAAAGTAGACGCAAGAGTAGGGTTCTCGCCTGAAATGAAGAATTTGCTTGTTGTGTTAATCAAAAGAAAAAGAATAGATTTGATTCAAGATATTTATTATGAGTATGTACGATTGATGAATGGCACTTTTAATAAAGCATATGTGACAGTTGAGACTAAATATCCGTTAACTGATGATATTATGTCAGATATTAAAGAATCTTTAGGAAAACGTTTTAAACAGGAAATAGTTATAAAAGAGAAATTGAACCCAGCAATTATTGCAGGGATTATTATAAAAAAAGATGATCTTGTTATGGACTTGAGCTTAAATGGTAAATTAAGAAACATTAAAGCCAAATTAATTGAAAAAATAAGTAATTAAAGGGGAGGGGAAGAAGTTGAATATCAAACCAGATGAAATTAGACGTATACTGAACGAGGAGTTACAAGGATATGTGAGTTCTATAGATGTTAAGGAAGTAGGTTATGTTATCCAAGTTGGTGATAATATCGCAAGAATTTATGGTTTAGAAAATGTAATGGCTAACGAGCTTCTTCATTTCGAAAGTGGCGTATATGGAATGGCACTTAACCTAGAAGAAGATAATGTTGGGTGTGTAATCCTTGGAGCGGATAAAGACGTAAAAGAGGGTGAAATTGTAAAAAGAACACATAAGATTGTAAATGTACCAGTTGGTGAAGGTCTTATTGGAAGAATTGTTTCTCCATTAGGAGAACCATTAGATGGAAAAGGTGAAATAAACTTTTCTGAGCAACGCCCATTAGAGAGAATTGCGGCAGGTATTGTTGATAGACAGCCAGTAAAAGAGCCGCTTCAAACAGGTATTAAAGCTATTGATAGTATGATTCCTGTAGGTAGAGGTCAAAGAGAATTAATTATTGGTGATAGAAAAACAGGAAAGACTGCAATTGCCTTAGACACTATCATTAATCAAAAAGGTAAAGACGTAATATGTATCTATGTCGCTATTGGACAGAAGAGATCTACTATTGCCCAATTATATAAGAAGCTTCAAGACCAAGGCGCTACAGATTACACAATAATCGTTTCTGCTACAGCCAGTGATTCTGCAACATTACAATATATTGCACCATATGCTGGATGTTCTGTTGGCGAATACTTCATGGATCAAGGTAAGCATGTATTAATAATTTATGATGATCTTAGTAAACATGCGCAGGCTTATAGACAGTTATCATTATTACTAAGAAGACCTCCAGGGCGTGAAGCGTATCCAGGTGATGTTTTCTATTGTCACTCAAGATTACTTGAAAGAGCTCTTAAATATAGTGATGAAAAAGGTGGAGGCTCTCTTACAGCTCTTCCAATTATTGAAACACAGGCAGGTGATGTAGCTGCGTATATTCCAACAAATGTAATTTCAATTACAGATGGTCAGATATATTTAGAATCAGATTTATTTAATTCCGGTGTGCGTCCTGCTGTTAATGTAGGCATTTCAGTTTCTCGTGTTGGTGGTTCAGCTCAGATTAAAGCAATGAAACAAGTTGCTGGTTCTCTTAGAGGTGACTTGGCGCAGTTTAGAGAGATGGAAGCTTTTGCACAGTTTGGAACAGATTTAGATAAGGCTACTTTATCTCAGCTTGAAAGAGGTAAGAGATTAGTAGAAGTTCTTAAACAAGATCAGTACGTTCCAATGCCAGTAGAAAAACAGGTAATTATATTATTTGTTGCATCTAACGGATTAATAGATGATATAGCAGTAGAGGAAATATCCGATTTCGAAAAAGATTTATTTTCTCATATTGAGATTAATGCAAAACATATATTGGATAAGATAGCTGAAACAAAAATTATTAGTGATGAATTAGGTGCTCAGCTTACTAAAATTACTGAGAAATTTAAACAGGAGTTTATAGGGTAGTATTATGGCTGGTGGAAACATAAGAGATATTAAAAGACGAATAGTAAGTGTAAAGAAAACACAGAAGATTACTGCTGCCCTTAAAATGGTAGCTGCAGCTAAGTTTAAGAAGAATCAGTCTATGATTTATCAGCTTAGAAAGTATTCGGATAGTATTAGCAATCTTATGGCTAACTTAGTATCTAGAACACTTGAAATTGGCAATGAGCTATTTCAGGAAAAAGAAGGCAATACATTATATGTGCTTGTAAGTTCAGATAGAGGACTTTGTGGTGGTTTTAATCAGAATATATTTAGGAAATTTGTTGCAGATGTTCCTGCTCCAGCAGATGTGATGCCAGTTGGGAACAAGGCTTTATCTTTTCTAAAGAATAGTGATTATAATATTATAGATTCTTTTGTTGGAATTTCTGAAAGCATGACTAATGAAGAGGTTCAATCTATAGTTGATAAAATTTTAGAATTATATTCATTAGATAAGTATACAAAAGTAATTGTATCTTATAATGAGTTTAAGTCTGCAATTGCACAGAATATAGTATCAGAAGAATTGCTTCCTATTGATATTAATGATTTTAGTGAAATAGAAGTAACTGATAAGACCGAATATTTATTTGAGCCAAGTGAGCCTGAAGTAGTTGATGCTCTTGCTCAGAAATACATTTTTTCAAAGGTAAAAAGAACATTATTAGAAAGTGCAACAGCCGAGCAGGGTTCAAGAATGACTGCAATGGATAGTGCTACTGATAATGCAGATGACTTGGTATATAACTTAACATTAGTCTATAACAGGGCTAGGCAGAGTGCTATTACCACTGAACTTACAGAGATAGTGGCAGGCGCTGAAGGTATAAAATAAAAGAAGGGGGCTGATGTAAGATGCAAAAAGGAAAAATTACTCAGATTATCGGACCAGTAGTAGATATAAGATTTGAGAGGGGTTGTTTGCCTAAACTATACAATGCAGTAGATGTTTGGAATGATGGCAACAAAATAGTTATGGAAGTAATGCAGCATCTTGGTGATGATGTAGTAAGAGCAGTTTCTATGACCTCTACAGATGGATTAGTAAGAGGGATGGAAGCTACAGATACAGGACAAAATATAACAGTCCCTGTTGGCGCTCAGACTCTTGGGAGAATTATGAATGTAACAGGTGATACTGTTGATAATGGTGATCAGCTAACTGGCGAAAGATGGGGAATCCATAGAGAAGCACCAAGAATTGAAGATCAAAGTACAGCAACTGAAATGTTTGAAACAGGAATTAAAGTTGTAGATTTATTAGCACCATATTCAAAAGGTGGGAAAATCGGTCTATTTGGTGGAGCTGGCGTAGGTAAAACAGTTCTTATTATGGAACTTATGCGTAATATTGCTAAAGAACATGGTGGATATTCAGTATTTGCTGGTGTTGGTGAAAGAACAAGAGAAGGTAATGATCTTTGGCTTGAGATGAAAGAGTCTGGAGTTATTGATAAAACAGCATTAGTGTATGGTCAGATGAATGAGCCTCCTGGGGCACGTTTTAGAGTAGGGCTTACAGGTCTTACTGTTGCTGAGTATTTTAGAGATGTTGAACATAAAGATGTACTTCTTTTCGTTGATAATATCTTTAGATTTGTACAGGCTGGTGCAGAAGTATCTGCTCTTTTAGGTAGAATGCCTTCAGCTGTAGGATATCAGCCAACATTAGGTACTGATATTGGGGACCTTCAGGATAGAATTACTTCAACAAAGAATGGTTCTATTACTTCAGTTCAGGCTATTTATGTGCCTGCTGATGACTTGACTGACCCAGCACCTGCAACAACCTTTGCTCACTTAGATGCAAATACAGTATTATCAAGACAAATTGTTGAAATAGGCATTTATCCTGCTGTTGATCCATTAGAATCAACTTCTACAATTTTGGATCCACATATTGTTGGTGAAGAGCATTATGCTATTGCAAACAAAGTTATTTCTATTTTACAGAAATATAAAGAACTTCAAGATATTATTAAGATTCTAGGTATTGATGAGCTTTCTGAAGATGATAAAACTCTTGTGTATAGAGCTAGAAAGATTCAGAAGTTCTTATCTCAACCTTTTTACGTTGCTGAAAATTTTACTGGCAAAGAAGGTAAGTATGTTAGTAAAGAAGATACAATTCGTTCTTTTAAAGATATTCTTGACGGTAAGTTGGATGATATACCTGAGCAAGCCTTCTACATGGTTGGAAGTATTGAAGATGTATATGAGAAAGCAAAGACTTTATAATCATGGCTTTAAAGGTTGTTTTAAATAAATCGTTTGAGAATATAGTGCATGAAAATGTAGAGAAGGTGTTTATTCCTGCTGTATTAGGCGATATGACTGTTCTAGAGAACCATAGTCCTTTAATAACAAAGGCAAGTGGTGATCTAGAACTATTTTTTTCTGAAACAAAGACTGAAACAGTTTTAGCTACTGAAACAATTATTTCGATAGACAAAGATAAGATCGAAGTATTTTTCTAGATATCTTAAAAAACCAGCAGTTACAGGCTATAATTCTAATTACGAGAGTCCTATTTAATTAGGTAAGGGGGTTATATTGGCTAATATTCCATTCGCTGGAGATTTTACATTTGGAGATTTCTTTAAAAGATTTCCTGTAAATGATCTAGGTGTCGCAGTTATGTTGGTTTTGGTTCTGGCCATTATGGTCATTCCATTGCCGACTTTTTTATTAGATATCCTAATGGTATTAAACATAGCTATTGGGCTTGTGATACTTCTGGTAGCAATTTTTCTTCATAGACCATTAGAGTTTGCAGCATTTCCTTCTATATTACTTGTAACAACTATCTTTAGGTTGTCTCTTAATATCTCTTCAACGAGGCTTATTTTGAGCATGGGGGCTGATTTCGATGGAAAGATGATCCTAGCCTTCGCAGATTTCGTAACAAGCGGGAACATGGTTGTAGGGGCAGTAGCATTTGGAATAATTACAATTGTTCAGTTTATGGTTATTACAAAAGGTTCTGAGCGTGTTGCTGAAGTATCCGCTAGATTTACATTGGATGCTATGCCTGGTAAACAGATGTCTATTGATGCTGATCTTAACTCAGGATTAATAGATGCTAATGAAGCAAAAGAGAAACGTTCTGATATTCAGAAAGAAGCAACATTCTTTGGTTCAATGGATGGTGCGAATAAATTTGTAAGAGGGGATTCGGTTGCAGGTATTATTATTGTAATCGTAAATATTCTTGGGGGTATCGTAATTGGTAGATTTCAACAAGATTTATCACTTGGATTATCACTAGAGACTTTTGCTACATTAACAATTGGTGATGGTTTGATTGGGCAGATTCCTGCGTTACTTACTTCTATTTCTACAGGTTTAGTAATTACTAAAGCAGCATCAGAAGAGAGTTTGGGTTCTGATATTGTTAAGCAAATGTTTCAGAAGCCTGATGTTTTCTTGTTTACTGGTGTTATCTTAGGTCTGTTTGCAATTGTTCCAGGACTTCCAACAATTCCTTTTATGGTACTAGCAATAGGTGCAGGCGCATTGGGTTTCTTTTTAGGCAGAGCTCGTTCAGTAGAAGATGATTCTGTTTCTGCTCAAGAAGAGCAAGCAGCAAAAGAAGCTATGAAGAAACCAGAGAATTTATTAGGAACATTGGCCTTAGATCCAATAGCTGTTAAAACCGGAAGAAACTTAGTTCCATTGATTGACCCTTCACAAAACGGTCCATTGTTAGAAAGAATAACACTTGTTCGTTATCAGATTGGGCAAGAGCTTGGTTTTGTTATACCTGGTGTTCGTGTAATGGATGATCTGAGTCTTCCGCCAAATCAATATAAAGTAGAAATTCGTGGTACAAAGATAGCATTGGGCGAAGGTTATACAAATGCATATTATGTGAAGATGACCTTAGCAGAGTTAAAGGAAAAGGGTATTGATGGTGAAGAGGTTACTGATCCAGTAGATGGGAGTAGAGCTGTATGGGTTAATTCAGAGTTTGGCGAACAACTGCAGCAGCTTGGTATCCCCGCAAAAACTATTGTTGATTATGTCGCAGAGCATTTTTCTGAAACAATTAAACGTTATGCTGATGAAATTATGACAAGACAGAATGTTCAGGCATTGTTAGAACTAGTTAAGAATACTAATGCTGCTATTGTACGAGAGTTAGTTCCAGATATGCTTTCTTTGGGGCAGGTTCATAAAGTATTGCAGAATTTAGTTAGAGAGCGAATTAGTATAAGGGATCTTTCTACTATTTTGGAAAGATTGGCTGATTATGCTCATGTTTCTCGTGATACAAACTTGTTAGCAGAGTATGTGAGGCAATCATTAGCGAGGCAGATTTGTGGTCAATATGCTGATAAAGAAGACACTATTACAGTTGTTACTATTGATCCGAAGCTAGAAGAGAATATGATAAGCGCAATTCATCAGAGTGAATATGGTTCATTTTTAGCGCTAGATCCAGGACTTGGAGAGAGTGTTTTAGGTCAGGTAAAAGATCATTTGAAGAATTTTAATAAACTTAAGAAGCCTTCTATAATCCTTTGTTCTCCTCGGCTTAGGCCTCATTTGAAGAGGTTTATAGAGAGAAACTTTCCTATGTTTGCGGTGCTTTCATATAATGAAGTTGTCCCGCAGATTAAAGTGCAATCAATTGGGATAGTAAATGAATAAAGAACTAATTTTTATCGATGCGAATATGCTGAGATTATTGAGAGTATGTTACGATAGTTTTATGAAGAAAAAAACTAGGGAGAAATAATGTTAGAAAAACATCATAATATTGAGCAAGGAAAAGATTATAGGAATGAAGTTCCTATGTCTGTATTACTTGCAAACAAAGAGTATCTTGGTCATGAATTAGAAGCTAAAGATGCTCAAACAAGTGACTTTGTGAAATTATGCCAAATTATCCCAGTAAAGAATATGTCTGAAACTGATATTACTATTAATGTTGTGAAAAATGCTTTACTTGTTGAATTTGGTGAAGATTTTTTAAAAGATGATGCCATGGTAGACATTATTACAGAATCAATAATGGAAAATGCATCAATGCAAGAACATTTAAATTTATTTGCTGAAAGACATTGTCAGCAAAAGGAATTAGATAAAAGCTTAATCAACTAGATTATCTTCAAAGTATTCTTCTTAAACAATTGTACAGAACCCTCTAGTTTGTTATTATTTGACTATGTCGAGTAAAGTAGAATTTTCCAGAAAAGAGATTTCTGGGTGGGGGGATTTTTCTGATACTACTAGCACCAAGTTTGCAGTGGCTAACCTTCCTAAGAAAATAGATCCTGAAATAGAAGAACGTTATAAAAAACGTTTAGAAGAACTGGTTGTTGTAATTCTTACAGGTGTTCATATAGAAGATGGCTTTTATTCTCAAAGAAAGTACAACAAGAAGAAGGAAGATACAGTAATTGTAGAGATCCCTTTAACAGAATTATTTCAAAAGAGGTCATATAAGAAACTTTCTAATATGTCTCTAGAAAAAAAACCAGCCAAATTACCTGATGAAATATTAAGAGAAGTTGCTATCGACTTGAAAGAGTATTTGATTTGTAGGTTCAGTGAACATTTATTTGAAAAATTTGATTATAAGATAAGCATGCTTGTTAATAATTACCTCAGAAAATTGCCAGGTTTTATGAAAACAAGTGATCGTGATGATTTATTAAATATTGCTAGAGTAGAGTTTTTACAAACATTAAGAGTGTGGGATCCCTTAAATAATCCAGCAGTATGGCCTTTTGCGTATTCTCGTATTAATGGAGCAATGAGAGATTATATTAGGTATTTAACAAAAGCAGATCCTAGTCGTTTATATAATTGGATTTCTGATGCAGCATATATGTATATTGGTATAAATAAGCATTCCAATGAATTTTCAGGTAGAATCGAAAGCAAGGTTACTTTAAGGCATGCTATGGATCAACTTTCTGATATGGAACGCAAAATAGTTACTTTGAAAACGGTGAATGATCTTACGTTGGTAGATATTGGGGCAAAAGTTAGTCTTTCTGAATCTCAGGTTTCTAGAATATATAGAGCATCAGTAGAAAAACTAAAAAAGATACTTAAACCAGAGTAAACATGCCTTTTAGCCTTTATCAAAAAGAAGTATAATTATTCTTCAATCAAGAAAAAAAAGGAGTTTAGTTGTGAGTAATGTTGTATTAGTTACAGGTGGAGCAGGTTTTATTGGTTCTAATTTTATTAGATATTATTTGGGCAAGCATGATGATGCAGTTGTTGTTAATTTAGATAAATTAACTTATTCAGGAAATTTAACCAATTTGGCTGATCTTAGTGACGATTCAAGATATAACTTTGTTAAAGGTGATATCTTAGATAAATCTTTGTTATTAGACATATTGAATGGTAATTATTCTGATGGTCAGAAAGTTAATAGAGTAGTTCATTTTGCAGCAGAGTCTCATGTTGATAGAAGTATTAAAGATTCATCACCTTTTGTTCAGACAAATATAGTAGGCACTCAGATTTTACTTGATGCTACTAGAGAAGTATATGAGAAGGTTGAGGGTTTTAGGTTTTTACACGTTTCTACTGACGAGGTGTATGGTTCATTAGGAGCAGAAGGTTATTTTACAGAAACTACACCTATTAGTCCTAATTCTCCTTATGCAGCTTCAAAGGCAGCAAGTGATCTTTTGGTGAGGTCTTATTATGAAACTTATAAAATGCCACTAGTGACAACTAATTGTTCAAATAATTATGGTGCATATCAGTTTCCTGAAAAGTTAATTCCATTGATGATTAATAATATTGTAAAAGGCGAAGCGCTCCCTGTTTATGGGCAAGGAGTAAATATTCGTGACTGGTTATATGTAGATGATCACTGTGAAGCAATTGATCTTGTTCTTGAAGCTGGAAAGCTTGGCGATGTTTATAATATTGGTGGTAATAACGAGTGGAAGAATATTGATATAGTTAATTTATTATGCGATATGGTTGATGATTCATTGTCTCGTGAGCGAATTAGCAGGAATTTGATTAAATATGTAACAGATAGGTTAGGACATGATATGCGTTATGCAATTGATGCTTCTAAAATGAAGAATGAACTAGGTTGGAGTCCTAAATATACATTTGAGACAGGTATTAAAAAAACAGTTGAATGGTATTTAGAAAATAATATATGGTTAGAAGAAGTTACTTCTGGTTCTTATCAAGATTATTATAATAACCACTATGGAGAGTCTAAGTGAATAAGATAATATTTGGTGGCACATTTGATCCAGTACATAACGGACACCTGTATATTGCCAAAGCAGTCCTTGAGTACACGGACAGGGTAGTCTTTGTTCCTTGTTATGAGAATCCATTTGCTAAGAATATAAAAGCTTCTCCTGAAGACAGGATAAAAATGCTGGAAATAGCATTAAAAGATCAAAAAAGATTTGAGATTTCAGATTATGAGATAGTTAATGAGGGCATTTCTTATACTATTGATACCGTGAAACATTTCATAAAAGAGGGTGTCAGTGATTTAGGTATTTTGATTGGCTATGATGTTTTAGTTGATCTAGATAAATGGAAGGACATTGAAGAATTATTGGATTTAGTGACTTTTTATGTATTTAATAGACCAGATACTCCTGTCGATATAGTAAAAAGAGAATTAAATAGTAATCTTTTAAGAAAAGCCAATATTGTACATTTAGATCATAGAGGTATGAATGTATCATCTACAATGGTTAAAATTTATCGATATATGAATGAAGATTTAACGCAATTTTTACCAAAAGATGTAGTTAATTATATCGATGAGAGCCAGTTATACTTAAAAGAGAAGACTTTTTCTGATATACCAGAGGATACGATGTTATGTAATTCGCAAATAAATGGTAGAATGATACTCCGTAAAAATCAATAACATTATTATTGTAAAAGGAGACACATTCAATATGGAAATAACCCCGGAAATAATTAAAGAGCATGGTCTTTCTAAGGAAGAATATCAAAGAATACAAGGTATTTTAAAAAGAGACCCAAATATAAACGAGTTAGGTATGTATTCTGTACTATGGTCTGAGCACTGTAGCTACAAGAATTCGAAACCAGTATTAAAGAAATTTCCAACAGAAGGCGAACATGTTCTATTAGGTCCTGGAGAAAATTCTGGAGTAATAGACCTTGGTGATGATATAGGTCTTTCTTTTAAGATAGAATCTCATAACCATCCAAGTGCAATTGAACCTTATCAAGGAGCTGCAACAGGTATTGGTGGAATTATAAGAGACATTTTTGCAATGGGTGCTAGACCAATAGCGGCATTAGATTCACTTAGATTTGGGGATATTAATAAAGATAAAAACAGTAAGCATCTTTTTGAATACGTTGTTAAAGGTATTGGTGATTATGGTAACTGCGTAGGGGTTCCTACTGTTGCTGGAGAAGTTTATTTTGAGGATTCATATAGCGATAATTGTCTTGTTAATGCAATGTGCATTGGTGTTGTTCAGTCTGGAGATAAACCAATAAGTTCATTATATGGTCCAATGGTAAATGGGGTAGCTAAGGGTAAAGATAATATAATTCTTTATGTTGGTTCTTCAACTGGTAGAGATGGCATTCATGGTGCAACATTTGCTTCGGTAGAACTTAGTGACGAAAGTACAGAAAATAAGAGTTCAGTTCAAGTTGGTGATCCATTTCAAGAAAAATTATTAATTGAAGCTTGCTTAGAGCTTTTAAAAACTGATTGTGTAATAGGTATGGGCGACATGGGTGCAGCAGGCATTACTAGTTCAATTAGTGAGATGGCTTCTCGTGGAGACTGTGGTGTAGAGATAGATGTAGCCTTAGTTCCACAAAGAGAAGAGAATATGACACCTTATGAAATTCTTCTTTCAGAGAGTCAGGAGAGAATGGTTGTTATTATTGAAAAAGGAAAAGAGCAGACAGCTTTTGATATTATTAATAAATGGGACCTGCATGGTGAGATTATTGGTAAAGTAACAGATGATAAAATGTTTAGAGTACTGGAGAATGGAAAAGTAGTAGCAGAGGTTCCTGCAAGAACACTTGCAGACGATGCTCCTGTATATCATAGAGTTGGTGTTGAGCCAGATTATATGGCTAAAACAAAAGCTTTTAAGAATGATAGCGTAAAAGATGTTAATGCAAAAACAGCGGGTGAGTGTTTGTTAACATTATTAGCTACACCAAATATTGCTTCTAAAAGATGGGTTTATGAACAATACGATCATATGGTTCAGACAAATACATTTTTTAATCCTGGAGAAGCAGATGCGGCAGTAATTGTTATTAAAGAAACAAATAAGCGTATTGCTGTTAAAACTGATGGTAATGGACGTTACTGTTACCTAAATCCTTATGTGGGGGGAAAGATTGCTGTCTCAGAGTCTGCTAGGAACGTTGTTTGTACTGGTGCTAGGCCGGTAGCAATGACTAATTGCTTAAACTTTGGTAACCCAGAGAAGCCAAATTCTTTTTATCAATTAGATAAAGCAGTAGATGGTATGGCAGAAGCTTGTAAAGTATTTAGTACGCCAGTTATTAGTGGAAATGTTTCACTTTATAATGAGTCTGAAACAGAAAGAATCTTCCCAACACCAGTTGCTGGTATTGTTGGTTTATTTGATGAGGATGTCGAGCCAATGACAATGTCTTTTCAAAAAGCAGGCGAAAATATTTATTTAATAGGTGAGACACTGGATGAAATAGGCGGGTCTGAATATTTAAAGACTATTCATTCTACAATCGCTGGAGATTGTCCTAGTCTTGATTTAGATCTCGAATATGGTCTTCAACAAAAAGTTTTAGAGATTATTAAAAAAAGATTAGTTAATTCTGTACATGATATTTCTGATGGAGGTTTAGCTGTAGCACTTATTGAAAGCATGAAAGCAAACAAGCTAGGTGTGAATGTTGGATTATCTTTAAATGGGCTAAGAAAAGATAGTATTCTTTTCGGAGAAACACAGAGTAGATATATTGTTTCAGTAGCTGATAGTGATGTTGCTGCTTTTGAAAAAGTAATGACTGGTAATTCTTGTAACAAAATAGGAAAGATAATTCCTGAGTTTGATATTAATGTAAGCATTGATAATGAACTATTTATTGGCGAGTCGGCTAAAGAGCTGGTTGATGTTTATGATAACTCAATCGCAGATACTATGAGAATAGATTAAATGTGCGGAATATTTGGCGTATCATCTAAAAAGTTAAATGTAGCAGAAGCTACGTACTTCGGACTGTTTGCTCTTCAGCATAGAGGCCAAGAAAGTGCGGGTATCTCTGTGTCTAACGGAGAGCAAGTACATACTTCAAAGAAACAAGGCTTGATTTCACAAGCAATTTTGAAAGAAGATTTAGAGAAGTTGCCAGAAGGCGATATGGCTATTGGCCATGTTAGATACTCAACAACTGGTGGTTCGCATATCGGAAATGCACAGCCATTTGCGTTTATGTTCAAAGGAACATATATGTCATTGGCCCATAATGGTAATTTAGTAAATATTAATGAGCTAAGAGCTGAATGTGAAGAAAAAGGATTTAGTTTTACAGGGTCTTCAGATACTGAGATTATATCTGCAATGCTTTCTTTGTCTGATAAAGATACAATCGAAGAAGCTGTTGCTATTGTTGCAAAAAAGTTAAGAGGTGCTTATAGCTTTATAGTTTTAACCACAGATAAGATTGTTGGAATTAGAGATCCCTATGGTATTAGACCAATGGTGGTTGGTGAGCTTAGTGATGGTTATGTTATTGCTAGTGAGGATTGTTCTTTTGGTGTTGTAGGTGCTTCGCTTATACGTGACATAATGCCAGGTGAGATGATTGTTATTAGTAATGATGGGTTTAAAACAGAAATGGTTTTCGAACATCAAGATAGATTAGCCAGTTGTGCTTTTGAATTTTTATATTTTGCTAGACCAGACTCCTGTATTGAAGGTGTGAATTTATATGATGCAAGAGTTAAGATGGGGCGTAATTTGTACAGAGAACATCCAGTAGAAGCTGATGCTGTTATTAGTGTTCCCGATTCTGGAACTCCTGCTGCTATCGGTTTCTCAAAAGAAAGTGGTATTCCTTTTGCAGAAGGACTTATTAAGAATAGATATATCGGAAGAACATTTATTCAGCCAGAACAGCTGTTAAGAGAAGTAGGCGTTAGACTAAAACTTAATCCAATTGTTCCTGCTATAAAGAATAAAAGAATTGTTCTAGTAGATGATTCTATTGTAAGAGGAACAACTAGCAAGAAGATTGTGTCTTTGCTAAGAAATGCTGGAGCAAAAGAGATACATATGAGGGTTAGTTCTCCTGAAGTAATGTGGCCATGTTTTTATGGTCTTGATACAGAATCTAAAGATGAACTCGTTGCGGCAAATCACTCTGTAGAAGAGATTGGTAAAATGCTTAATGTTGATTCAATAGGTTATCTTTCTATGAAAGGTTTAGTGAATGCTATTCATTTACCAAAGAATCATATTTGTTTAGCATGTTTTAATGGTAAATACCCTGTAGAAGTCCCAGAGGATATGCAACGTTCTAAATCTTGTTTTGATTAATAAATTGATTTTCTATTAGCCCTCGTAGCTCAGCTGGATAGAGCATCCGCCTCCTAAGTGGAAGGCCGTGCGTTCGAATCGCGCCGGGGGCACCACTTCGATTTATTCAATAAAGTTCACTCACTTAGCGTAAACGTAAATAACTTTGTTGAGATCGCGCCGTTACAACTCCTCTTAGTGAAGAATGAGCTTAGAGGTTGTCCTTGAATGAAGTGAAAATGGGCACCAAAAGTATAAATGCAATTTTTTTTATAGTTTTAGAGATTCGTATAAAAATGTTAGTAATTCTTTTATTTGGTCGTAGGACTCAAACAATGATTCTGTAATGTTCATATAATCTTCTGTTCCGCTAATATCAGGATCATCTAGCACTTTGTCGAATTCATCTATTAGATAATATAATTCTCTAGATAAATCATCATACTTTGTTAAAAAAGTTTGCCTATCTCTATATATTGCATCGCTAGTTCTTGTCGATTTTACGTTATTTGCTCTATTTTGATTTGTTGTCTCAATGTATCTATTCCCCAGAGTTTTTTCAAATGAAGATAATTCGTTTATCATTATCTCTGTAGTTTGTTTAATGTATTTTAAGTCTCTATCGCATAAAGCTAGGGCTAATTTTTTGTTTTTTTGATGACTATGAGTTTTATTATCAAGTTTTTCTATAACAGGATATATCTCTCTTAGCGCATTATTTAGTAAATGTCTTAAGCTTCGAAAAGACACTTTAATGTCAGCTGCTGTAATTTTTATTGCTATTATTTTGTGTTTCATAATAAATTATCGATATATATCATTATTTATCCCATCTTTTTTGTTTAATGATTTCTTAAAAAGTCCTATAATTAAGGCAAGTAAAAAAAATATAGAAGAGGTGAGTTCATTGACAAGGATTTTTAATTTTAGTGCAGGACCAGCAACGTTACCAATAGAAGTATTAAAAAGAGCAGAAGCAGATTTATTAGATTATAAAGGAACAGGGATGTCTGTTATGGAGATGTCTCATAGATCCAAACCTTATCAGAAAATAATTGATAATGCTGAAAGTAATTTGAGGAAATTAATGAATATTTCTGATGATTATGCAGTTTTATTTATGCAGGGTGGAGCATCTTCACAATTTACGGCAGTACCTATGAACTTAGCTGCAGATAAGAAAAAAATAGCAATTATAAATACTGGTGCTTGGTCAGATAAAGCTATTGGCGAAGCAAAGAGATATGTGGATGTGGATGTAATTGCATCTACTAAAGATGATAATTTTACACATATACCAGATATAGATACCTTGCGTATTCCTAATGATATAGATTATTTGCATATAGTTAGTAATAATACTATTTATGGAACTAGATATAATAAATTGCCAAAAACTGACCTTCCTATAGTTTCAGATATGTCTTCATTTATCTTATCTGAAGAGATTAATGTAAATGATTACGCATGTATTTTTGCTGGAGCGCAGAAGAATATTGGGCCAGCAGGTTTATGTATAGTAATTGTTAAGAAAGAATTAATTGGTAAAGAAATGGACATTACTCCAAGACTATATAAGTATAAGTTGACTGAAGATAATGGCTCAATGCTAAATACGCCTCCAACTTACGGAATATATATGGCGGGACTAGTATTTGAATGGTTATTAGAGAATGGTGGAATTTCTGCTATGCAAAAGATTAATGAGTACAAGGCTAAGTTATTGTATGATTGTATTGATAATTCTTCTCTTTTTAATTCACCTGTAAAAGAAAGTGACCGTTCATTTATGAATGTTACATTTGTTACAGGTAATCCAGAACTAGATGCAAAGTTTATTGCCGAAGCAACAAATTTTGGACTTTCAGGCTTAAAGGGACATAGATCTGTTGGCGGTATGCGTGCAAGTATCTATAATGCAATGCAAACTGAAGGTGTTCAGGCTTTAGTTGGTTTTATGAAACAATTCGAAGCTGATAACAAAAAATAAGGAGTTCTTATGAAAGACACAATTGCAGTATTAACAAGTGGCGGAGATGGTCCAGGGATGAACGCTGCTGTTAGGTCGGTAGTAAGGACAGCTATTGGCTTAGGTTATGATGTTGTTGGAGTTTATAGAGGATTTGAAGGACTAATTAACGGTTGGTTTGAAGACCTAGATATTCGTTCCGTAGGAAATACTTTAAATAGAGGTGGTACATTTATTCATACTGCCCGTAGTAAAAGATTCCGAACATCAGAAGGTGTAAAAACAGCATATAAAAATATGTCTGCTCGAGGAATTAATAAATTGATTGTTATTGGTGGTGATGGGTCGTTTCATGGATTAAGTGATTTGATTGAAAACTATGGAGTTCAAGGTATAGGAATTCCAGGAACAATTGATAACGATTTGTATGGGACAGAGTACACTATAGGTTATGATACTGCATTAAATACAGCAGTTGAAGCAATAGACAAAATTCGTGATACTGCGACATCTCATGATAGGCTTTTTGTGATTGAAGTAATGGGCAGGCATGCTGGCTATTTAGCTATGTATACAGGTATTGCTTCAGGAGCAGAAGGAGTCTTTATTCCTGAGAATAATGAAGAATATGGCATTATTTTAAATAGGCTTAAGCAGGGTAGAGAAAATGGCAAGAAGAGCTATATTGTAATTGTTGCAGAGGGTGATGAACTTGGTGGCGGTTTCGCAGTAAAAGATATGCTGGCAAAAGACCTTGGTGATAGTTGGGATATCAGAGTTACGATACTTGGTCACTTGCAACGAGGTGGAAGTCCTAGTGCTTTAGATAGAATAGTTGCTAGCAAACTAGGATACGAAGCTGTTCTTGCATTAGATAAAGGCATGAATAATGTTATGGTTGGTTATACAACAATGCAGGATGATGTTAATTATATTCCATTAAAAGAAACTTGGGAAAAGAAGAAGCCAATTACTCCTAAAACAATGGATATGTTTGATAAACTAAGTAAATAATGAATAAACTGGTTTTAGTTAGACATGGTGAAAGCGAGTGGAACTTAGCTAACAAGTTTACAGGTTGGACTGACGTAGACCTATCAGAAACAGGTGTTGGGGAAGCTCATAAAGCTGGTCAGAAACTAAAAGAGAGCGGTTTTTCTTTTGATGTTGCCTTTACGTCTGTACTAAAAAGAGCAACTCGTACATTAGATATTATTCTTTCAGAGATTTCACATGAAGATATTTTAGTAGAAAGAAGTTATAAGCTTAATGAAAGACATTATGGTGCTTTGCAGGGTTTAAATAAAAAAGAAACTGCTGAAAAGTACGGTGAAGAGCAGGTCCATAAATGGAGAAGGAGCATTTCTGAATTGCCGCCATTAGTGGGTTTAGATGACTCTAGATATCCAGGGAATGATGCCTTATATGAAAATATCCCAAAAGAAGAATTGCCATTTGGTGAGAATTTGCAAATGACGATTGATCGAGTCATCCCTTATTATGAGGAAATTATTTGTCCTCAAATTTGTGCTGGCAAATCTGTTATTATTTCTGCTCATGGAAATAGTCTAAGAGCATTAGTTAAAATATTAGATGGTATGACTGATGAGCAGGTAATGGATCTAAATATTCCGACAGGAACACCTTTAGTATATGATCTTGATACGTGTATGCATGCGATGAAGAATCATTATTTATGATAATTCACTCATGGAACGTTAACGGCATTAGGGCAGTAATAAATAAAGGCTTTAATGATTATCTAAAAGAATATAACCCTGATATTGTTTGTGTTCAGGAAACAAAGGCAATGCAAGAGCAGGTTGAACATGAATTTTCAAAGCTAGGATATAAATATGAATACTGGAATAGTGCAGTTAAAAAAGGTTATTCAGGAACTGCAATATTTTCTAAAATTGAACCTTTCGAAGTTATCTATGGAATAGGTATTGAAGAACATGATGGAGAGGGACGTGTCCTTACTGTTGATTTGCCAGATTTTTATTTAGTAAATGTTTATACACCAAATTCAAAAAGAGAATTACTTAGGCTTGATTATAGACAGAATGAATGGGACAAAGAGTTTTTGAAATTTATAAAAAAATTAGATGAAATTAAACCAGTAATAGTATGTGGTGATCTTAATGTAGCGCCAGAAGAGATTGATTTAAAAAACCCAAAGCCAAACAGGAGAAATCCCGGTTTTACTGATGAAGAAAGAGATGGCTTCAGAAACTATCTCAGAGCTGGGTTTAAAGATGTTTTTAGGTCTTTATACCCAGATGAAATTAAATATACTTGGTGGAGCTATATGGGAGGCTCAAGAGCAAAGAATATAGGGTGGAGAATAGATCATTTTCTTGTAAGTGACAGGTTTTTTCCTTCAATTGATTCTCAAAATATATATAATGAAGTAATGGGCTCAGACCACTGCCCAATTGAGCTAGTTATTAAATAATGGATAAACAACAAGACCTTTTTTCGCAAGCAATCGAAGATGATACTAGAAAACCACTTGCTTACAGGATGCGTCCAAAAGATTTGGATGGATTTGTAGGACAAGAACATATAGTTAGTGAAGGTAAATTGTTACGTAAATTAATTGATGCAGATAGGATTAGTTCTCTGTTATTTTTTGGCCCTCCAGGTACAGGGAAAACGACTTTAGCTAGAATTATTTCGAATAAAACAGAGTCTAATTTTGTAAGCTTAAATGCAGTTGAGAGTAAGGTTTCTGATATTCGACTGGTGATAGAACAAGCCAAAAAAGATTTCTCTTATTATCGTAAAAAAACGATTCTTTTTGTAGATGAAATACATAGATTTAACAAAAGTCAGCAGGATGTCTTATTAAAGGATTTGGAGAGCGGGGTAGTTCAATTTATTGGCGCTACAACATCCAATCCTTTGTATAGTCTAAATTCTGCTCTTGTCTCTCGTAGTAGGCTTTTTGAGTTTAAACCATTGGCATATCCTGAGATTAAAAAGGCGATCGAACGATCCTTTTCTGTAGATAATATTATGACTCAATGGTCGATTAAAGTTGACCCTGAAATTATGAAGAAAATAGTGTTTAGTAGTGATGGTGATTTGCGCCAAGTCCTCAATAATATGGAGCTTATCGTTTTAAGTAAAAAGGCGAAGAAGGGTGAAGAGATCGTAGTAACTGAAGACGATGCCGAACAGATAACTATGCATAAAATAGTCCATTATGATGATAATGAACATTATGATATAATTTCGGCATTCATTAAATCGATGAGAGCAAGCAAAGAAGATGATGCTGTTCATTATTTGGCTAGAATGTTAGTTGCTGGTGAGGATCCTCGGTTTATTGCTAGAAGAATGGTGGTTTTTGCTTCGGAAGATGTAGGTCTTGCAGACCCGGTTGCATTACAAGTAGCTACTGATGTATACAAATCTACAGAAGTAATCGGAATGCCAGAAGTAAGAATAAATCTTTCACATGCTTGTTGTTATTTAAGCAGAGCTCCTAAAGATACGACTTCTTATAATAAAATTAATGCAGCTATTAAAAGAGTTTCTGAAAAACCAAATAATCCTGTGCCTGACCAATTAAGGAATTGGACCCTTTAATGAGATTACATTACTTGAAACATGTACCATTTGAGGATATCGGTAGCATTAGAGAATGGGCAGTGCTTAGAAATGTAACTGTTTCCTGTACGGAATTATATAAAGGACATGAGCTTCCGAGTGTTGAAGATTTTGATGCCTTAGTAGTCATGGGTGGGCCAATGAATATATATGATGAAGAGCAATACCCTTGGTTGGTGAAAGAGAAAGAGTTTATAAAAGAAGCTGTAGAAGAAAGAAAATCTATAGTTGGAATATGCTTAGGTGCACAATTAATTGCTGATGTTTTGGGTTCAAAAGTGTATGAAAATAATCACTCTGAAATTGGCTGGTATGAAGTTGAAAAATCAATCGATGAGTTTCCTTTTTTAGAAGAAAAGATGACTGTATTCCATTGGCATGGTGACACTTTTGATTTACCTGCTGGTGCAATTAGATTATATAGAAGCGAAACATGCATGAATCAAGCATTTATCTATAATAATAGAGTTATTGCATTGCAGTTTCATTTAGAAGCAAACACTTTCACAGCAAGAGAATTAGTAGATAACTGCGCTGATGATATAGTTGATGGAGAATATATCCAAACAGCTGCTGAAATATTTGTTAAGACTAAAAAGTATTCTAAAAAAGCTAATAATGCTATGTTTCAGATAATGGACTATTTATCTAATAATTAACGAATCACCTGTCATCTCACTTGGTTTGTCTATTTTGAGTAAGTCGAGAATAGATGGAGATATGTCTGCTAGTTTCCCGGTTTCTTTTAATGAAATATTTTCTTCATCACTTACAATTACAAAAGGAACAAGATTCATAGAGTGAGCTGTCATTGGTGAGCCATCGTCTGCTTTCATATTATCTGCATTACCATGGTCTGCAGTGATAATTGCTGCTCCACCTTTAGCCCTAACTAAATCAACTACTTTTCCTATACATGTATCAACAACAGTTACAGCTTTTTTTGCGGCATCTATAATTCCTGTATGACCAACCATGTCCATATTTGCAAAGTTAAGGACTATGAAGTCATATTTATTACTATTGATAGCATCGAGTAGTTTCTCTGTTACTTCGTATGCAGCCATTTCTGGTTTTCTGTCATAATAGCCATCAACTTCTTTTGGTGAAGGAGCTATAATTCTATCCTCTCCTTCAAATACTGCTTCTGATCCGCCATTAAAGAAAAAAGTAACATGAGCATACTTTTCTGTTTCAGCAATTCTTAATTGTTTCATTCCTAGATTAGAAATAACTTCTCCCATTGTGTTTTTAAGTGGTTGCGGAGGGTAGGCGATATTTTTATTAAGTCCTTCTTGGTATTGAGTCATGCTGGAAAATGTTATATTTGGTGTTTTTATTCCTTGGAAAATATTGTCAACATCGTTGTCTACTTTATTGATAAGCATTTTGGCTAATTGTCTTGCTCTGTCTGGTCTGAAGTTAAAGAATACAATAGAATCATTCACTTGTACCTTAATTGTTTCTCCATTAATGCTTATTGGCGTTGGTTGAATAAATTCATCTGTTTTGTCTTTGGCATAGCTTTCCTTGAGAAGAAGTGTAGGGCTGTCATGAGCTGCGCCTTCTCCTTTTACAATAGTGTTGTAGGCTATAATGTTCCTGTTATAGTTGTTATCTCTATCCATACCATAGTAACGGCCTGAAACAGATGCGATTTTACCAGCTCCAATTTCTTTTATCTTATTTTCAAGTTTTTCCATGTAATTAATACCTGAAGTAGGGGATGTGTCTCTTCCGTCCATTAATGCGTGAACATAAACCTTGGGTAATCCCATATTCTTAGCTTTTTGAAGTAGGGCAAATAAATGTGAAATATCACTATGAACTCCGCCATCAGATAAAAGACCAATAAAATGTATTGCTGAGTTGTTTTTCTTTGCATTATCAAAAGCAACACAAATTGCTTCGTTTTTATTAAAGTCGCCATTTTCAATATCTATATTAATTTTTACTAAAGCTTGGTAAACAATTCTTCCAGCTCCGATATTTTGGTGACCAACTTCAGAGTTGCCCATCACGCCATCTGGTAATCCGACATCTCGGCTATTTGTTTTTATAAATGTATGAGGATTGTTTTTTAGGAAATTATCAAGATTTGGAGTATCTGCTAAATGTATTGCATCAGAGCCATCTTTATTTCCAACGCCCCAACCATCGAGAATTGCTAATAGTGTTGGTTTATATTTTGTCATTTTAAGGCTCCTTAAATTAAGTTTTTTTACTAAAGTCATTGTAAGGTATCTGTTGTTCCCTGAAAAATCGAAATTTGTTGATACGCAAGGGAATTCAATTGTGGAAAACTCTCCAAATTGTGAGTAACTATTAACAACCCTTTAGCTATAAGGCCTACGCTCAGTATTTAGCATATGTCATATTTTACATAATATATATTATGCGACATTGGTTATAGGGGGTATTTGAGGGCGGCAGTATTGGTGTTTTTGTTTCCTTTGAATAGTTCACGCCCTCTATTTTGCCCTAACTGCTTGGTTCTTATATGGGTATTCGTTGTATGGTTCTGCTTATCTCTATTTCTTTATCGTATATGGCTATCTGCTACTTGTTCTGATCTGTTTTTATTGTATTTCTTGTCCTCTTTGCATATTGTTACTTAGTATTTTTACTAATAAGTAACTTGTAGTGAGGTTAAGTTATGATTAAAGCCCCACCCTTATTGGCCTGACGGCTTATTTATGAAGCTATAACTAGCCAATATTGTTGTTAAGTGATTAAATATTAGCCTATGAGCATCAATCTAGTTGAACATATATCAAAACAGATTTCTATAAATACAAAGAGCATTTCGAATGTACTTGAATTATTGAATGAAGGTAGCACTATTCCCTTTATTGCTCGTTATAGAAAAGAGCGAACAGGTTCTATGGACGAAGTTAAAATTCAAGAGATCAAAACAATTTCTGATTATTTTAAGGAATTGAACTTACGTAAAGAAACAATTCTAAAAGCGATAACTGAACAAGAAAAACTTACTAGAGAACTAGAAAAACAGATTGGTTCATGTATAAATAAGCAAATTCTTGAGGATTTGTATTTACCCTATAAGAAAAAGAAGCAAACACGAGCAATGATTGCGATAGCTAAGGGATTAGAACCTTTGGCCAAGATAATATTTGAGCAAAAGCCTATTAATGTATCGAAGGTGGCTTTGTATAATCAATATATTGCTGAAGATAAGGGTCTTGCGACTGTAGAAGATGTGTTGCAGGGAGCTTTGGATATTATTGCTGAAAAGATATCTGATAATGCGAATTATCGAAAATGGATTAGGATGCATACCCAAAATTTGGGGCAAGTTGTGACTAAGGTAAAAAAAGAATTTAAAGATAAAGAAACAAAGTATGAAATGTATTACGATTTTATGGAAATACTTAAAAAAGCATCGGCTCATCGGATACTTGCAATACGAAGAGCTTCGGTTGAAAAAGTACTTACCTATTCAATTGTAGTAGATGATAAGGCTTGTTTAGATTATTTGATAAAAAATGTGATCTTCGAAAAAAATACTTTTTTTTATGCAGAACTTGTTCAGGCGATAACAGATAGCTTTAAGCGTCTTATATTCCCTTCTATCGAAAATGAATGCTTTAATGAAAAGCTTCTTCTGTCTGAAGCAGAATCTATTCAGGTTTTTGCAAAGAACTTACAAAATTTATTGCTGGCTCCTCCAGCAGGACCATATGCAATATTGGCAATAGACCCGGGGTTTAGGACTGGGTGTAAAGTAGCTGTAGTCGATAACACGGGTAGTTATCTTGAAAGTACAGTCATTTACCCAACTGCACCAAAAAATAAAGAAAAAGAGGCTGCTGAATCGCTAATGAAGCTAGTTTTGAAATATAAGGTAGTCTTTATTGCAATTGGGAATGGGACTGCATCTAAAGAGACGGATCAATTTGTTAATAAGATGATTAAGAATAATAATTTAGATGTGAAGTCCGTTATTGTGAATGAGTCTGGGGCTTCTATATATTCTGCATCTGAACTTGCGCGTGAAGAGTTTCCAGATTTGGATATTACAATTCGTGGTGCAATTAGTATTGCTAGACGGCTTCAAGATCCCTTGTCAGAATTAATAAAAATTGATCCCAAGTCAATTGGTGTTGGGCAGTATCAGCATGATGTTAATCAAAAAGAATTAAAAAAATCCTTAGATTTTATTGTAGAGTATTGCGTAAACTTCGTGGGTGTAAATCTAAATACTGCTTCTTATTCAATATTGGCTCATGTTTCGGGGATTGGTCCGGTATTAGCTAAATCAATTACTGAATATCGTTCGAAAATTACTAGTTTTAAAAACCGTAGAGAATTGAAGCAAGTTCCGAAATTAGGCCCGAAAGCATTTGAACAATGTGCGGGGTTTTTGAGAATACCAAGCAGCACAGAGTTGTTAGATAATACGGCTATTCATCCAGAAACTTATTCGATTGTAAAAAAAATGGCAAAAACTTTGAATTGTAAGATCGACAAGATAATTTCTGATACCTCGATCATGGATAGCTTAGATTTAAACGAATTTGTGACTGACTCTGTTGGCTTGCCAACATTAAAAGATATTGTGTCTGAACTGAAGAAACCCGGAATAGATCCGCGCGAAAAATTCACATATGCAACCTTTGATGAAGGGGTTAATGAAATATCGGATTTAAGCCCAGGCCAAAAGCTTGAAGGAATTGTTACAAATGTTACCAATTTTGGTGCTTTTGTTGATATAGGTGTTCATCAGGATGGACTTATTCATATCTCTAAACTTAGTAATACTTTCGTGAAAGATCCAAATGATATCGTCTCTGCTGGACAAACAGTTACAGTTCAAGTTTTAGAAGTTGATGTGAATCGTAAACGAATCAGTTTGGAAAACGTTTTAACATAAACGATATTACGGGGTGATTATGATTAGGTTACGATTAAGCGCCCACCCTGATTGGCCTAGGGAGTTATTTATGAAGCTCCATTCTTCATGATTTTTTTCTACTATCACACTATTCCCCTTATGTAATGTTGTTAGTGTTGTAAGCTTTTTATTAGGACCACTCTTTAGCTCTATTCTTTCTGCAACTACAAGCGCTTTATTTGGCTTATAAAAGTATCTGATCTTTTGTGAATATAGGGAAATAAAACAGATTTCTATAAGAGTTATAGCGACTAATATGAAAAACAGGTCTTTACGCCCTATTTTTGAGTTTCCAATGATGAACACAGTTCCTAGTATTAGTAACATTAAAATAAAGCTTATATGCACTACCTGCGATGGACTCAATATGTTTATTATGTTTCGAATTGTTCTCTTATGAAAAGATTCATTAACATCCTTAATATCAGGAAGTTTTTCTCTGGCTATATTTAAATTTGTAAGAGTATCTTTATCTAATGGATTATATAGTAATGCTTTTTCATAATATAGAATTGATTTGAAAATATTACCTAATCTGTAATAGCAGTTTCCGATATTATAATAAAGTTCATTTGATTTAATATTCGCATTTTCAATTTTTGTATATTTAGTTAATGCTGTTTTATATCTAAGATTGGAATAAGCTTTATTTGCATCAGTCGACAATTTAGAAATATTTTGAGAAGAAAATAATGCAGATGAAATAAATATTATTAATATAGTGCTTATAATTCTTTTCATAGTTTTGACTCTTTAAGCTTATTTAGTTCATTTAATATTTCTTCAATTAGTTGAAGCAACGTCTCATTATCATTGTTTTGAGAATACTTAATACTTTCTATGTTATTGAATAGTGTTGGTATCTTTGTGTTGGCTAATTGCTTAATATCTTCCGGATGAGGTGTTTTTTCTTTTGTATTAAAGTAATGATGAAAATATGAGTATAGTAGCTTATTTGTTTTGTATATTTTTTGCTCTATGCTTGTATTCTTATTTTGAATTTCTTTGTTTAT
>Ga0075111_1000168_pt1 | contig 32115 bp, 29 predicted proteins | sample AntAceMetag02UKK_FD_69787 | JGI IMG/M metagenome (GOLD analysis project Ga0075111, IMG submission 69787) | Saline lake microbial communities from Ace Lake, Antarctica - Antarctic Ace Lake Metagenome 02UKK | ecosystem: Environmental > Aquatic > Non-marine Saline and Alkaline > Saline | place... | reverse complement strand
ATCTGATTTGGGGTTTAAAAACAAAATTTTTTTTCTCTGGTCGTTTTTGCTTCATTATCAAATAATGACCAGAGCGTTAATATTGATGCAAATATACTGATAATGAATTAATTATACAACAAAAATTTAACTTTCTATTTTAGTAAAGTAGAAATAAACAGAAAAATGATTATTTTTGAAACGATTTGAATTCACGACCAATGGCTGAAAATATAAATGCAGATTTTATTTTGTTTGATGACCCCATCAAGTACTACGATGCTATGCTTGATGATATCAGGGCAGCCAAAAGCTATGTCTTAATCGAAACCTACAAATTCGGGCATCAGACCATTGGCATGAAGTTTAGGGATGCAATCACCAGTAAAGCAAAGCAGGGTGTCGAAGTAAAAGTGTTGATCGATTCCTGGGGTGGCAGTTCGCTTCCCGATGATTTTTTTAGTGAATTGATAAAAGCGGGTGGTGAAGTCAGGTTTTTCCAGAAAATAAAAATCAATGTCGATTTTTTCACACGAAGCCACCGACGTAACCACAGGAAATTATTACTGATCGACGACAGGGTTTCCTATATCGGCTCATCCAACCTTACCGAATACAACATCATATGGCGCGAAAGCATGTTGCGGATACAGGGCGATATCATCCACGAATTTAAAAAGGTATTCTTTCAGGATTTCAAGATTTACAACAAATACATCCGCTACCGCAGCAGTCTTACAAAAACCCTGTTGTATAACAATTGCGAAGTCATCAGGGATGTTCCATCCGTTACCCGGCAAAAAATCAAGAAGCGTTACGAAATGCTGATCCGAGGTGCTATCAGCGAAATCGTCATCGAAACACCCTATTTCCTTCCCGGCTTTAAATTGAGAAAGAAACTAATGGATGCCGCCAACAGGGGAGTGGTGGTAAAAGTGATCATACCCCAGAATTCGGATGTGCGGATGGTGAATATTCTACAAGGCCGCTACCTCGAAATGCTGCATAACAACAACATTCAGTTTCTTTATTTTCAAACCCATAACCTGCACGCAAAAATTCTTCTGGTTGATAATAAAATCTTCTCAATCGGATCTCCAAATTTCGACTATCGGAGTTTCAGATATATGCACGAAATAGCACTGGTGGGTTCTAATCCCGAAATCGCAGGCCTCATTCAAAAGCACATCAACAACACAGTAAAAAAATGTGAGGCCTTCGACTACGAAGCCTGGAAACGTCGCCCGATGATTCAAAAGTTTTTTGAATGGGTGCTGTTGCCGCTGAGGCATTTGTTGTAAGGCAAATAATTGTTCCTGTACCTTTGCCTGCCCTTCTTACTTCAGGTAAAAAAGTACCGGGTAAAACATAGGGCCAATTTTTTTTGGTCCCTTAAAAACAGAACAGAAATATCAAATGAGATTAAAATAAATTAAGCCATAAAAACTAAAAACATCCATCTTTGAATAGGATTTCTACACATTACCCAGCCTATTGAAGGGATAAATAATAAATGAAACCTGACAAAACACTAATAAATACAATCATCGAAAAGCACGAAGTCTGCGTCATCATTCCAACTTATAACAATTCAAGCACTTTATTGGGGGTAATAAAAGATGTTTTTCGATACAATAGAAATATTATTGTTATAAACGATGGTTCCACAGATGATACTGCCGAACTACTTTTCAAAACTGATGGCATTGATGTTATATCATATTTTGAAAACAAAGGCAAAGGATATGCCTTGCAACGGGGGTTTGAACGTGCCATATCAAAAGGGTTTAAATATGCCATTACAATCGATGCCGACGGGCAGCATTTTGCCGACGACATTCCCCTGTTTGAAGAAAAACTAATCAAGCACCCCGACAGTGTTATTTTAGGTTCAAGAAATATGGGCCAAAAAGGTGTCCCAAACAAAAGCAGCTTTGGGAATAAGTTTTCAAATTTTTGGTTTTGGGTAGAGACCGGCATAAAACTTCCCGATACACAATCAGGTTTTCGCTTGTATCCATTGGATAAATTAAAAAACAAACATTGGGTCACAAATAAGTTTGAGTTTGAAATTGAAGTGATGGTAAAGTCGGCATGGAGTGGAGTTGAGATTACACATGTCCCGGTTAAGGTGTATTATGCGCCAAAGCTTACACGGGTTTCGCATTTCAGGCCATTTATCGATTTCACCCGGATCAGCATCCTAAACACAATTCTTGTTGTAATAGCCTTGTTGTATATAAAACCCAGGGATTTTTTCAGGGTTGCATTTAGCAAATCTATCAAACAGCATTTTAAGGATCAGGTGAGCAATCCAAAATACAGCAACGCAAACCTGGCTTTATCTGTTGGCCTGGGGGTTTTTATGGGGATTGTGCCACTGTGGGGTTACCAAATGGTAACAGCTGTTTTCCTGGCCCATCTGTTGAAGCTGAACAAAGTGATTACCGTTGTGAGTTCCAATATCAGTATCCCTCCTATGATCCCACTTATTTTGTTCCTTTCGGTAAAAACCGGTGAATTATTGACGGGCATCCACACGGGTATTAATTTTCATAACGAAATAACTTTCGAAACCATCAAATCACTATTTGTTGTATATCTAATTGGAAGTGTTGTTTTTGCCGCGATGATGTTTTTTCTTTTCGGGTTGTTGTCATTTCTATTATTAGCATCCTTTCGGAAAACAGACAATGGCCATTGATATTAATGGGTAGAGTTTGTAGCTTTGTGCCCAATTTGAGAAACATACAAATAACAATAATTTTAAAAAAACATCTCGAACAATTCTGATATCTGGCAATGGGACAATTTTTTATTTATGTTCATAATTTTTTAAAAGGAAAAGGATGGCTGCTCTTTTTGTTGATGGGTGTGTTTTTTGCACTGGCTATCTATTCGGGCCTAAAAATCAAAACCAACGAAGATTTTTTAGCCTTGTTCCCTCATGACGAAAGCTTTGATAAATATAAAAGTGTACTTAGGAATTCTTCATTTTCTGATAAAATAGTAATCTTTTTTTCTGCCAACGACACGGCTTCGCCTGATAAAACCAATTTACTGGTTCAAAATGCAGATGCATTTGTTAATAGGTTGCAGGAAGGTTATCCCTCACAAATAAAAGATTTAAAATATAAAATATCGGACGGTGAAGTTTTATTGTTGTACGATTTTTTCTATGAAAACCTCCCGCTCTTTCTTACGGGACCCGATTACCAGAAAATAGCTGAAAGAATATCTGGTGCCGCCATCGACACTACCTTGAAAAAAAATTTTCAACTATTGATATCACCGGCAGGCATAGCTTTAAAGAAATTTCTTTTGAAGGATCCTTTTGGCTTTACCGGTTTGGCAATGGAAAAACTGAAGCAATTTCAATTGGATGATAACTTCACTATTGTTCAAAACCGGGTATTTTCGAAGGACAAAAGCACCATATTTATTTTTTTAAGCATTAAGAATTCTTCCAATTCAAGGGAAATGGAAAATTTTGTGGGTGGGATTGGGCATATTGGAAAGTCGTTCAATAATCCTGATGTCGGGTTTCATTGTTTTGGATCCCCAATGGTTGCAGCAGCCAATTCCACACAAATTAAAAAAGATATTTATATCACCCTCAGCATAACTTTAATTTTCATTTTTTTCTTTTTAACAATCTACTTCCGGAATTTTTTTATTCCGGTTTTACTATTTATACCTGTAGTTGTTGGCGCTGGTTTTTCGCTCATTGTTATCTATTTTTCGCACGGTCAGGTTTCGGCAATTTCTTTAGGGATAGGCTCCGTTTTGTTGGGCATAGGCATCGATTATTCATTGCACCTGTTGACCCATTATCGGCAGTCAGGGTCCATTGCCGAATTGTATAAATCTGTATCGTTACCAATACTTATGAGCAGTATAACAACCGCTGCCGCTTTTTTGTGTTTGTTCATATTACGGTCAACAGTATTTCAGGATTTGGGATTTTTTGCGGCGGTAAGTGTTGTTTCAACCGCTTTTGCAGCATTAATCGTCCTGCCCATCATCTTCAGTAAACTCAATATCTTTAAGGCCAAAAAAAAGAATTTCATCTTTCCCGATAATATTGCCTGCTTCAATCCCGAAGGCAACAAATTATTAATCCTGCTTGTTTTTCTGCTTTCCATCACTTTTTATTTTACCGGTAAACGGACATCGTTTAATGAAAACCTGATGGATATGAATTTTATGACCGGCCAACTGAGGGAAGATGAGCTTTACCTGAACAATAAAACTGATTTTGTTTTGTCCTCCCTATTTGCCATTTCCGAAGGGGAAACCCTTGAACAGGCTTTGTTGGAATCCGAAAAATTAACACCCTCGCTTGAGGGCATGAAAAACGATGGGACAATTGCCGGGTACTTTACGATGAACAACCTGATTGTTACACCACAAAAGCAGTTAGAGAAAATACAGGAATGGGAACGTTTCTGGAAAGGCCGAAAAGACCTGCTGGTTTCATCGCTCATCGAAAAAGGGAAAGCAAACCAGTTCAGGCCTGAAGCTTTTAGTGATTTTACTAATTTGATTACAAAAAAGTTTGCCCCTGTCCCCCTCGAAGAATTTGACAACCTGATCCACCTTTTTTTTGGGGATTACATAATCAATGGGGCTGAAAGTGTAGCAGTGGTTACAACAATAAAAACCGACCGGACTCAAAAGGCGTTTGTCCACGAACGATTGAAGGATACCCATAAAACCTTTCTTTTGGACAGTGCAAAAATTACAGAAGGGTTGTTTGCTGTCGTTAAAGCTCAATTTAAAGAATTGATCCTGCTATCTTCAATTATTGTTTTTGTCATTCTTTTGCTTGCTTTTGGTAGGATAGAATTGGCCTTCGTAAGTTACGTGCCCATAGTATTGAGCTGGGTGTGGACGATTGGGATTATGGGATTGTTCAATATTCAATTTAACATATTCAATGTCATTATTTCAACATTTATTTTTGGGCTTGGGGTTGATTACAGCATTTTTATTACCAAAGGCCTGCTTTATAAGTTGCAATTCAATAAAGATCATATTGTGATTTTCAAAACCTCAATTCTTTTATCGGGGATCACTACCATATTTGGGACCGGGGTATTAATATTCGCACAGCACCCGGCCATAAAATCCATTGCCCTGGTATCGGTAATCGGAATAACTTCTACCATTTTCATAACCCTCACCATCCAGCCTTTCCTTTTTAATTTTTTAGCATATAACAAGGGTATAAAGAGGGCCTTGCCAATAAATTTCTTTAATTTCTTTTTTTCGATAACAACACTATTCTATTTTCTTTTTGGGACAATTTTTTCGAGCTTTGTACTTATACCTCTAATAAAATTATTGCCGCTGAGTGACCATAAACGTAATCTCAGCGCCCATCATATAATCCGCTTCTTTGCCAAAACAATTGTTTATTGGAATTTGAATTTATCGAAAGTCCTGATAAATATCAACAACGACACTTTTAGCAAACCATCCTTGATGATTTCTAACCACCAATCCTACATCGACCTGATGTTTTTGTTGATGCTCCACCCAAAAATAGTAATCGTTGCCAACAAGAATGCATGGCGAAACCGCTTTTTTGGCCCGATGATCAGATTTGCCGATTTTATATACGTCGAAAAGGGCTTGGATGAACTGGCAGGACTTGTGGATGAACGGATCAACCAGGGTTATTCAGTGTTGATTTTTCCGGAAGGCACACGTTCGGTTGACTGCAAGATCATGAGGTTCCATAAGGGGGCATTTTATATCGCCAAAAAACTGGACCTGAAAATTAAGCCGATAATGCTGTATGGTGCCGGTGAGGCCATGAGTAAAAATGAGTTTTTCCTTAGGCGCGGAAGTGTTCATATTAAGGTGTTTGATGATATTGATTTGAAAACAGGCATATGGGGCAACAATTACCATGAACATACGAAATACGCCCTTCAGTTTTACCGGAATGAATTTGAAAACCTAAGCAGGGAGGTAAAAATCCCAAAGCGCTTAAAGCATAATTTAATAAACCGCTACATTTACCGGGGCCCAATTCTCGAATGGTACCTACGGGTAAAACTGATGCTGGAAAACAATTATGGGCTCGTTAATAATATTGTTCCACGGAAGGCCGTAATAACTGACATTGGTTGTGGATATGGTTTTTTGTCAACCATGCTTGCCCTGGTTTCGGATAAAAGGAAAGTGCTGGGCATCGATTATGATGAAAATAAAATTGAAACTGCTATACATGCCAACGAAGATCTTGAGAATTTAACATTCGCCAACGGGGATGTATTAACAGCAGGTTTGCCACAAAGTGACGTTATTATTTTAAGCGATGTGCTTCATTATATGTCGAAAGAAAAACAACAAACCCTGCTCGAAAAATGCTTTTTGGCATTAAAGCAGAATGGTATAGTGATAGTCCGTGATGCCGATGCCGACTTAAAAAAACGGACTCAGGGAACTCAAATTACAGAGTTCTTTTCAACACGTTTTGGTTTTAATAAAACCATCGAAAAATTGGATTTTGTTTCAGGAAAAAGTATCATTGGTGCCGCTAAGAAATTTGGCTTAAAAACAGAAACCATTGATGACACTAAATTTACATCGAACATAACTTATGTTTTGCGGAAATGAAACAATACGACATCGTAATTATTGGTAGTGGGTTAGGGGGATTATTAACGGGGGCCATCTTAAGCAAAGAAGGATATAGTGTGTGCATCGTTGAAAAAAATCCTGTTTTTGGGGGCAGCTTGCAAACCTTCAAACGCGACGGGGAAATATTTGATACCGGGATGCACTATTTTGGCAGCGTTGATAAAGGCCAGTTCATTTACAAATTATTTAAATATCTCAAAATATTTGATTGCCTGAGTTTGAAAAGGCTGGATGTTGATGGGTTTGATGTGCTCAATTTCAATAACAAGGAATATAAATTTGCACAGGGCTTTGATAATTTTATACACAGACTATCCCCCGGTTTTCCAAATGAAAAAGAAAACATTGCCAATTTTATTCATAAGATAAAGGAAATTGGATCATCCGAAAACATGTTTAATTTGATGTCGGATAATAAGCATGATTTTTTCCGGATCAGTCCGTATTATTCACAAAATGCATACAAAGAAATATGTTCAATCTCATCTAACCCAACTTTGCAAAATGTACTGGGCGGGTTAAACGATTTGATAGGTGCCGGAAAAGACAAAACAAACATGTTTACTTTTGGCATGACCTATTATTCCTACCTCGAGAGTGCCTGGAGGTTCAAAGGTGGGGCATCGCAACTAACAAATGCACTTGTGGCAAAAATTGAACAAGCGGGCGGTACATTGATAAAAAATACGGAAGTAAGCGAAATTGTTTTGGATGACAGCAGAAATGTTAATTTTGTTAAGACCAATAAACAGACAAGTATCAAAGGGAAGTATTTCATCTCGAACATCCACCCGCAAAATACGAACAAATTGTTGCCAAAAAATGCTTTAAGGAAAGTATATGTTGATAGGGTTAGCAGGCTGGAAAATAGCACCAGCGTATTTTCACTTTACCTTGTATTAAAGAAGCACATGTTTAAATACATGAACTATAATTACTTCGACTTTTTATCAAAAAGCACATGGAACAATAATAATTTGAACACAAGTTCATGGCCGCTCGCTTACTGGCTTGCAACCCAGGTTCCTGATGGGAATGATGATTTTGCCTCAGGTATAGTTATCCTGGCCCCCATCGACCACAGGCTATTCGACAAATGGGTTGAGACACGCGTTGGAAGAAGGGGCAGGGAGTATGAAGATTTTAAAACCGGGCTCGCTGAAAAACTTTTGAAAAAAGTGTTCATCAGGTTTCCTGAATTAAAGCCCGCGATTAAAAATTACTATACAGCATCACCATTAACCTACCGCGATTATATTGGATCGCCCGACGGGTCTGCTTACGGCATAATTAAAGACAGTGAAAACCCAATCGGGACCATGGTACTGCCAAAAACACATATCCGGAATTTATTCCTTACAGGCCAAAACATTAACAGTCATGGTATGTTAGGGGTTTCTACGGGCTCACTGTTAACTATTTCATACTTAAGTGACATTAAAAAAATTATCAAAAAAATAGCATTGCAAGAGTAAACATGTCCCAAAAAAAAGGAAAAATACGTAGAAGGCTTTTCAGGGTCTTGATAGGGACATTGATAATTCTTTTTGGATTATACATTGTGTTCAGGGCAATGGTGGTATTGCACCCGCCGGATATCGAAAATGATGGCATTGCCCAATTGAAAAGAATGCAACTGTCCGGCAATTGTTTTACCCTGAACAATGATTGGCTCAAGAAAAGCAATTCAGGTTTGTGGGAGATGTATATTTCTGGTAAGCCATTTGAACGTGGCGTAAAAGCAGGAATACTGTCGAGGGAGTTGGTGCAAGACCAGGAAGCAGTTTTTATACAGATGATAAAAGAAATGATCCCGAACGAGTTCTATTTGAATTTCTTAAAATATTTTATTGCCTGGTTCAACAAAGACCTTGATGATTATATCCCACTCGAATATCAAAAAGAAATTTACGGGATCTCATTAAGCGCAAGCCCCGACTTTGATTTCATTGGAAATAAATACCAGCGTATTTTAAACTACCATGCTGCACATGATATTGGCCATGCCGTTCAAAATTTAAACTTAGTTGCCTGTACCTCTTTTGGGGCGTGGGATGGGCATACTTCCGACAGTTCACTGATCATTGGCAGGAATTTCGATTTTTATGCCGGCGATGATTTTGCAAAAAACAAGATAGTATTGTTCGTCCATCCCGAAAAGGGCTATGATTTTGCCACAGTTACCTGGGGCGGGTTTATCGGGGTAGTTTCAGGAATGAATATGAAAGGGCTCACCGTAACCATCAATGCGGCCAAATCGGATATCCCGTTGGGTGCAAAAACACCAGTATCAATTGTTGCAAGAAAGATCTTACAATATGCATCCAATATTGATGAGGCTTTTGAAATTGCCAAAGCGTACAATACCTTTGTTTCCGAAACATTTTTAATTGGTTCTGCGTCCGATCACCGGGCAGTAATAATTGAGAAGTCGCTCGACACAACCGTCCTTTACAACCCAAACAATAATTACATTATTGCAAGCAACCATTTTCAGGACAAAGCATTTTCTGAAACCAAATTAAATATTGAAAACCGGGCAAACGAAACCTCAACATATCGTTATGAAAGGGTGGATGAATTGCTTAATGAGTTTGGTGAATTAGATTTCCGAAATGCGGCCGGATTATTAAGGGACCAAAAAGGTTTGGGTGATAAAGATATTGGTATGACAAACGAAAAATCCATCAATCAATTTGTTGCACACCATTCGGTAATTTTTAAACCCGAAGAAAGGTTGATGTGGGTTTCTACGCAGCCATATCAGCTTGGAAAATATATTTGTTACGACTTAAACAAAGTATTCACCGGTGCCCTAAGCCCGGGATGTAACAATGCCATCATTGTCGATTCACTTGAAATTCCGGTTGATACTTTTTTGTTGACCAAAAAATACACGGATTTACTTTACTTTAAACAGTTTGTAAATACTACGAAAAACAATAAATTCAACAAGGTTTCAGAAACTGAATTGAAGCGTTTCATCAGTTCAAACCCTGAATATTATTTTACTTACGACAAGGCCGGTGATTATTATCAGTTTATAAATAATAAATCAAAATCAGCAGAATTTTATAATTTAGCTCTTGAAAAAGAAATATCCTCAAAATCTGAAAGAGAGAAAATAACCAAGAAACTATATGATACCGGAAATTGAGACCAGGAGTCAGGAAGAAATTAGGGCGTTCCAGGAAATTGAATTACAAGGCTTGATCCGATACCTGGCTGAAAAGTCCCCTTATTATTCAGAATTATTCGATAAAAACAATATTGGCCCAAAATCGATAAATACGATTGACGACCTCTTAAAAATCCCTGTTACGAGCAAAGATGACCTTCAAAAACGGACCAAAGATTTTATTTGTGTTGACAGCCAAAAAATTATCGATTACAATACAACCTCAGGTACACTTGGCGACCCCGTTACTTTTGTATTAAGCGATAGCGACCTCGACAGGCTTGCTTACAACGAATATATTTCGCTTAGTTGTAGCAATGGCAATGTTGATGATATTTACCAGCTCATGGTTACTATCGACCGCAGGTTTATGGCCGGGATAGCCTATTATTTGGGAATTAGAAAAATGGGCGCTGGTATGGTGAGGGTTGGGCCCGGAAACCCGCAATTGCAATTTGATACTATAAACCGGATTAAGCCAACGGCTTTAATTACCGTACCATCTTTTTTAATTAAACTCATCGATTATGCCGAAAATGAAGGGATTGATATAAATTCCACTTCGGTGAAAAAAGCTGTTTGTATTGGCGAACCTATCAGGAACAACGATTTTTCGTTAAATACCCTGGGCAAAAGAATTAGGGCAAAATGGGATTTGGAGCTTTTTTCAACCTACGCTTCCACCGAAATGGGCACTGCTTTTAATGAGTGTGAATATGGCTGTGGCGGGCACCATCACCCCGAAATGATCATTGTTGAATTCCTCGGCGAAAACAACCAACCGGTTGCAGAAAATGAACCCGGCGAAGTGGTTATTACCACGCTTGGTGTTGAAGCTATGCCATTATTAAGGTTTAAAACCGGTGATGTTTGTTACCATTACACCCAGCCTTGTAAATGTGGGCGCACTACCATGAGGCTGGGGCCTGTGTTGGGAAGAAAACAACAGATGATTAAATATAAAGGGACTACACTTTATCCATCTGCGATTTATGACATCCTTAATGAAATTGATTTTATCGAAAATTATTTTATTGAGGTTTCAACAGGTGATTTAGGTACCGATGAAGTAAAGATAAACGTTGGTTGTAAAGCCGGTATTACCAATCCTGAGAAAATCATCAAGGACCGTTTTAGGGCCAAATTGAGGGTTGCGCCCGAAATAAATATTATGTTACCTGAGGAAATTTATAGACTTCAATTAGCCGGGACAAAACGAAAACCACTTATTTTTGCAGACAAGCGGAAATAATTATAAAACCAAATTGTTATGAAAAAATTTACAGCCTTCTTACTTTGCAGCCTTTTAACTTTGTCCATGTTTTCACAGGATATGGGCCTCGTATTTCAAACCAAATCAGCAACCTGGTTCGGCCTTGATTATTCGGAAGCATATTTTGTCGGGACCGATGGATTTACAAATCCAGCAGACATTAAAGACAGGTTCTTTAACTCATGGAATATGCTTGTAAAAAATGAGTACAGTAAATATGATGTCGGAAAGTATTTCCGCAAAGAAAATGTGGGTTTTTCTCTTGAAAATGTAACTGCAAGAAATGCTGAGGTAGATATTAATGAGCGGATCACCAATGATGAGTCCAAGTCCCAACACCTGGATAAGGATAAAGTTCAGGAAATTATTAATGCTTATAATTTTGATGCCGGACAAAGCGGATTAGGAATTGTATTTATCGTGGAATGCTATAGCAAAACTGCTGTAACAGGTTATTACTATGTTACACTTTTTGATATTGAAAGCAAACAGGTGCTTATAACAGAAAGGTTGAAAGGTCAGGCAGGTGGGTTCGGAATTAGAAATTATTGGGCCAGGTCCTATTATGATGTGATGAAGTTCATTAACAAAACACAGTACAAATACTGGGTGAAAAAGTACGATAAATAATACAAAAGACAAAGCCACTAATTCACGAATTTAAAACGAATATTGATAATTTATTAGCATAAAACTCGTGCGTTCGTGACAATAATTGAAGTTACTAACAGTGGGCAACAAGAAATGCCATTTTATAAAATAGAATTGAACAGCCTTGGATAATCACTGTTTGTTAAAAAATAAAATACCCTGATGGTCACAATAGGAAATGGAGATATTAGCTTAAACGATTTCTATGATATTCTTTTTGAAAAGAGCAATATAGAAATTTCACCCGATTCAATTGAGCGTGTTAACAGTAGTTTTGAGTTTCTAAAAGAATTTTTGAAAGATAAAACTATTTATGGTATCAATACAGGTTTTGGCCCAATGGCCCAATATCCTATCGAAAGTTGCGATCAGGTTAAATTACAATATAACCTTATAAATAGCCATGCATCCGGTGCCGGCAAGCACATTCCTGAAGTTGACATTAGAGCAGCAATGATTGTTTTATTGAATAACCTGCTGAAGGGATATTCGGGGATTCACAATAACCTGGTAAAATTGCTTTCAGCATTTATCAACGCCAATATAATCCCCTTTGTTCCCGAACATGGTGGTGTTGGTGCCAGCGGCGATTTAGTGCAACTTGCACACATCGCCCTTTGCCTCATCGGCAAAGGAGAGGTTTTTTATAAGGGTGAATTACATGATACTTCGTGCATCCTTGAAAGAAATAGTTTAAAACCAATTGAAATCCATATCCGCGAGGGAATTGCTTTGATGAATGGGACCTCGGTTATGACCGGGATAAGCGTGGTAAATGTTATTAAAGCCAGGCGCATCCTCAATTGGTCTTTGGCCGCATCTGCAATTATTAATGAAATTGTTCAATCGTTTGATGATTATTTTTCAGAAGAATTGAATGCCGTAAAACAACATCATGGACAGCATTATATTTCCGGGAAAATGAGGGAATTTCTCGATGGCAGCAAACTTATCAGGAAAAGGGAAAATGAGTTTTATAATGGAAATGGTTTTAAATCACGAATTTCGACCCGGGTCCAGGAATTCTATTCCATACGTTGCGTGCCCCAGGTTTTTGGGCCAATTTATGAAACGATTGAAAATGCCGAAAAAGTTTTTTTAAATGAAGCCAACTCTGTTCACGATAACCCGGTAATTGATTATAAATCTAAAAATGTTTACCATGGTGGTAATTTTCATGGCGACTATGTTTCCCTTGAATCCGACAAACTAAAAATTGCCATTACCAAGCTTTCGATGATTGTCGAACGACAACTCAATTTTTTGTTAAATGACAAACTCAATAAAATCCTCCCACCATTTGTAAACCTTGGGACATTAGGGCTTAACATGGGCATGCAAGGCGCCCAGTTTACGGCAACTTCAACCACTGCCGAAAACCAGACACTCTCTTTTCCGATGTATGTGCATAGCATCCCAAACAACAACGACAACCAGGACATTGTAAGCATGGGCACAAATTCGGCCCTGATCACAAAAAGGGTTATAGATAACGCGTATCAGGTAATTTCCATCGAGTTGATTACCTTGCTGCAAGCTATCGATTACCTTAAAATCGACAATAAATTATCGCCCAAAACAAGAAAGGTGTATGGGCATTTAAGGCAAATTGTACCAAAGTTTGTTGAGGATAGCCCAAAACATAAAGACATCGGGAATGTTAATGTATTTATTCAAAATCATTGTATCGAAGAACTAACCTGAATAATTAATGAAAATAGACAATAAATACATCAATAGCCCCGTCCTTCACAAGTTGTGTGAAAATGAGATTTTTGAATTGCCCTGGCATTTATGCCAGGGTTTATTAAAAAGCTGAGAAATTGGGCTTTAGCCCAAATAGTAAGGATTTGGACTAAAGTCCAAAAATCGTTTACATTTTCAATCTCCGGCATAAATGCCGGAGTTAGTCATATTAGAGATAGTTTTCACACAGCCTATAAAAGACGGGGCTATTGATTCGGAAGAACAATTTATTAATGAATTAATCAGGCTAATAGCTTATGAAAAACGCGATAGTTACAGGAGGTTCAGGTGGCATCGGCCAGGCAATATGCATAAAACTTGCCACTGATGGTTTTCATGTATTGATCAATTACAACAAAAATAAGGCTGGTGCTAAAGAAACCCTGGACATAATTAAAGAAGTTAATTACTCTGCCGAACTTGTTCAATTTGATATTACCGATAAGGCGGCGATGGGCAATTTTTATGACAATTGGAAAAACCAACACCCTGATGAATATATAGATGTGTTGGTGAACAACGCGGGGAAAAGTGCGGATAACCTGATGATTTTTATGGTTGATGACGAATGGGAAAGTGTAATCGACATCAACTTGAACGGCTTCTTTTACCTTACAAAATTGCTCCTAAGGGATATGTTGGTGAATAAACACGGTAGGATAATCAATATTGTTTCATTGTCTGGGATTACAGGTTTACCCGGCCAGACAAATTATTCGGCTGCAAAAGCAGGTGTAATTGGGGCCACCAAAGCACTGGCAAAGGAAGTGGGGAAAAAGCGGGTTTCTGTTAATGCCGTTGCCCCCGGTTACATAAAAACAAAAATGACAGAAAGGCTGGACGAAGGTTCCCTGAAAAAGTTTATTCCCCTCAACAGGTTTGGATTACCTGAAGAAGTTGCTGAAGTTGTAAGTTTTCTTGCATCCGACAAGTCTTCATACATTACCGGTGAAGTAATTTCTGTTAATGGAGGTTTATACACATAAAGGTGCTACATTAATTTGAAAATTTGCTGATGTGCAAATTTGAAAATTAAAACCGCTTCGCGGGAAAAAAGACCAACAAAATATCGTTAACATGTTAGTAATAGTTGTTTTTTAAGAGCCTAAGTATATTCAAATTAACTTTAAAATAAACCGATTGTATCGGGAAAACAAAAACTATAACAATGTTGCCCATACGGGCCTGTTTTGCGTCGCAAGTTACAAGTTGCAACCTGTAACCTGTAACCTGTAACCTGTAACCTGTAACGATTCCGAACTGTTTATGAGCAATAAAATTATCGTTAATATGTTAGCATTAGTTGTCTTCTAAGCGTCTATATTAATTCAAAACTAAAATCAAATAACTAAACTATGAATAGGGTTGTAATAACAGGAATGGGAGTTTATTCCACCATAGGTTTAAACGTAGAAGAAGTAAGGGACTCCCTTTATCATGGTAGGTCAGGGATTGGTATTGATGAAAAAAGAATTGAAATGGGGTTTATTTCCCCCCTCACAGGAATAATTAAACGGCCAGTACTTAAAGGTATGATGCCAAGGAGGTTGAGGGTTGGCTTGGCCGAGCCTGGCGAGTATGCATATATGTCAACGATAGAAGCGTTAAAAAATGCCAAATTGGATGAAGGCTACATTGAAGAAAACAATACCGGGATTATTTTTGGGAACGACAGTTCTGCTGTACCGGTTGTAGAAGCGGCAGACATCGTCAGGGAAAAGAAAAATACGACACTCACTGGTTCGGGGTCTGTTTTCCGTTCAATGAATTCAACTGTCACCATGAACCTGGCCGTAATCTTTAAACTCAAAGGCATAAACTTCACTGTTAGTGCCGCCTGCGCCAGTGGTTCCCATGCAATAGGTTTAGGCTATCATTTTATCAAAAGCGGATTGCAAAGCATCGTAATTTGTGGTGGGGCCCAGGAGGTCAACCCTTTTTCAATGGGCAGCTTTGATGGATTAATGGCTTTCTCGACCCGGGTAAATGAACCCACAAAAGCATCACGGCCTTTTGATGCAAACAGAGATGGCCTGGTGCCAAGTGGTGGGGCAGCAACCGTTATACTCGAAAGTTATGACTCTGCAATGAAGCGCGGGGCGCCGATTTTAGGCGAGATTATTGGCTATGGCTTCTCTTCGAATGGTAACCATATTTCGGTGCCAAATGTTGATGGGCCAGCAAATTCTCTTGAAATGAGTTTACGGCAAGCCAAAGTTACGGCAAAAGACATTGATTATATCAATGCCCATGCTACTTCAACCCCGGTTGGCGATGAAATGGAAGCACAGGCCATTTACAGGATTTTTGGGGACGCAAATCCTTTCATTAGCTCTACAAAATCAATGACCGGACATGAAATGTGGATGGGTGGTGCCAGTGAAGTGGTGTACTCTTTAATTATGATGCACGGATCGTTTATTGCACCCAATATTAATTTTGAAACACCTGATGAATATTCTGCCAAGCTAAATATTGTGGATAAAATTATAAATAAAAAAATTCGAGTATTTTTGTCAAATTCTTTCGGTTTTGGAGGTACGAATTCATCACTGGTTATTAAAAAAGTGTAATAGGATTATGAAGGAACAGGAAATAATTAAAATTGTAAATAATTTTCTAACCGACGAGTTTGAAATAAACCCCGCGCAGATTAAAACGAATGCTTCCCTTAGGGATGATTTATTGATCGAGAGCCTCGATTTAGTTGACATTATTGTAATTATCGAATCAGAGTTTGGCTTTAAAGTTGATCCCGCTGAGATAGTTAAAGTCACCACTATTGGTGAACTCTACACCTACATAAACGAAAGGGTAAACTAACCGGATCATGTCTGAATGGACAGGTAAAACACGGGGAGGGCTGCAAGGTTATAAGTCGTTTGTTTTTATATTAAGGTACGCCGGGATTTCTACTGCCTACTTTTTCCTTCGCTTTGTTGTATTGTATTTTTTATTTTTCGCGCCCCAGGCCGTCAAATCCTCATATTATTTCTTTCGCAGACGGTTAAATTATCCCACCTTAAAATCTATCCGGTATATTGGCAGGGCCTTTTACAAACTCGGGCAGGTACTAATCGACAAAGTGGCCTTTCTATCGGGCCTGAACAATAAATATACTTTCGATCTTGACGGCGAGAACTATCTGATAGACATGGCCAACAATTCTGGTGGCGTTATAATTGGTGCCCATGCGGGAAGTTGGGAAATAGCTAGTCAGTTTTTAACACGTGTTAATTGCAGGATAAACATTGTAGTGTTTGCCGACGAACACAAGAAAATCCAAAACTATCTTTCGGATATTTATAAAAAGCAGAATGTAAATTTTATTGCCGTTGGCAAAGAAGGCTACTCCCATTTATTCCAAATTTCCGAAGCGTTGAAAAACAAGGAAATAATTGCAATTCATGGCGATAGGTTTTTGCCGGGGACCAATACCCTGAAGATGGAATTTTTTAAAAAACAGGCAAAATTTCCTGCAGGCCCATTCTTATTGCCAATTAAATTTGATGTCCCTGTAAGTTATGTTATGGCAATGAAAGAAACTTCAAAACATTACCATTTTTATGCAACTGCCCCTAAAAAATTTGGGATGCCTAAAAACCCTAAAGACCGGACTGCTATTGCGAATCAAATCCTTGAAGGTTATGTCCAAAACTTGGAAAAAATAGTATTGAAATATCCTGACCAATGGTTTAATTTTTATGATTTTTGGGATGATATTTACTGATTAATTGATGAGTAAGTAGGTGCTATTGATGTTTTTATTGTCAATTTTCATTAATTATTCAGTTTAAGAAACGTATAAAATATCCTTATGATAGAAAATTTTGGGAATGATAAAAAGTCAGCTGTCGAAGCTAAAACAAATGCTCAAAAAATAGCTTTTGCCCCACTCATGTTCCAGGCAGCCAAAGCACTCAGGGATTTCGGCATCCTAAAATTTTTACTAAAGTCGAAGCAAGGGTGCACAGTTGACGAAATTGCAGAACAAGTTAAAATCTCAGAATATGGTGTTACGGTGCTGCTGGAGGCAGGGTTAAGCCTTGAGATGGTGCGTGTAGAAAACGGAAAGTACCAAATAACAAAAACAGGGTTTTTTATTGAAAGGGATGAGTTAACAAATGTGAACATGAACTTTGTTAATGATATATGTTACGAAGGCGCTTTTTATTTGCAGGAGTCTATTACAGCAGGAAAGCCCGTGGGCTTACAAAGTGCTTTTGGGGAGTGGAAAACAATTTATGAAGCAATGGCAGGGTTACCGGATTATGCGCGTAAAAGCTGGTTCGGGTTCGATCACTACTACTCTGATATTGCTTTTGAAAATGTACTGCCTATTGTATTTAAATCTGAACCTGGAAAAATTATCGACTTTGGGGGCAACACCAGTAAGTTCGCCATTGCATGCTCAAAGTTTTGTAAAAAGGTCAAGATTACCATTTTGGATTTGCCCGGCCAGCTTAAAACGGCAAAATCCAATATTGATAAAAATGGCTTTTCTGATCGGATAGCTATGCTCCCTATTGATTTCTTAAACAATGATGAGGTTTTCCCTGAGGGCTTTGACACAATTTGGATGAGCCAGTTTTTAGATTGTTTTTCAGCGCTGGAAATAGTTGGGATTTTGCTTAGGGCTGCGCAAAAGATGGACCGGGATACAGAACTGTTTATCCTCGAAACTTTTTGGGACAGGCAAAAGTTTGAAGCCTCAAGCTATAGTTTACATGCTACCTCATTGTATTTCACCTGCATGGCCAATGGAAATAGTCGGATGTACCATTCCGAAGACATGAAAAAACTCATTGAAAGCGCCGGGATGTATATTGCAGAAGAGTTTTTGGATATTGGCATGGGCCATACTTTGTTGAAGTGTAAAAGAAAATATGAATCGGATTAGTCTGTCCATAAAGTCGCAACCCACCACACACCTCTCTAACTCCCCTGAAGGGGAGGATCAGCCAACGCACTGGTAGCGCGGTGTCTCCCCTTTAGGGGACTAAGGGGTCGCGCGGGCAAAATCAGAAAAGTGCCGACTTTATAGACAAACACTAATAAATATACTTAATAAAATACAATGTTACCTGTAAATAACGTAGAATCCCTGATACCGCAAAGACCTCCTTTTGTTATGGTGGGGAGCTTGCTTCATGCGGATGAAACCAGTGCCACATCATCATTCACGGTCCTGAAATCGAATATCCTGGTAAACGATGATAAATTTTCTGAAGCCGGCATTATCGAAAATATTGCACAAACTGCAGCGCTTCACCTGGGTTATTTGGCTTCAACAAGCGGCGCAAAAATACCCCGGGGCATGATAGGGGGAATAAAAAATTTAGTGATCAGTTGTTTGCCTGAAGTTAACGACATAATGACCACTTCCGTTTCGATTGAACACGAAGTAATGAATGCTAAAATCATTCAGGGGACTGTTTCCCTGAAAAAAGAAATAATAGCCCGGTGTGAAATGAAAGTTTTTCTTTTTGACTAAGGAACTAAGTTAATTTGAAAATTTGCTGATGTGCAAATTTGAAAATTGAGCCCCTCCGAAAAGTCTAAAAAGCAAAGAAATGCCACAAAAACTCTAAAACACAAAAGCTCACAAAAATGAATATCAATCAGTTAGTTTTAGTGAAATTTAGTGGTTTTGTGCTTTGGTGGCGAAAAACCACTTTTCAGAGTGGGCTCAAAATTGGAATGTTTTTCCAATTAACACAGTAGTCTTTTTTATTTTAACCCCAGCTAAATTAACAAATTTCATGAAAAATAATACTGAACCCCGCCCAAAATTAGTTAACCGGACAACAGTAAAAATCCGCTTTAGCGAAGTTGATTCCCTGCGCATTGTTTGGCATGGACATTATATCAAATATTTTGAAGACGGGCGAGAGGCATTTGGAAATCAATACAGCTTCGGCTACCTTGACCTTTACCAACAGAAACTGCTCATCCCTATTGTTGACATCAGTTGTAGTTATAAGAAACACCTGGCCTATGGCGATGAAATTATTATTGAAACCGAATTTATCAATGCTGCTGCCGCTAAAATAATTTTCGAATACAAAATCTTTAAAAAAGAAGACAATTCACCCGTAGCTACCGGAAGGAGCACCCAGGTATTTTTAAGCTCCGATGGCGAATTGATCCTTACCAACCCGGATTTTTTTGTTGATTGGAAAATGAAACATGGCTTAATAGAATTTTTTTCATAAATTTGTTACTTGCTTTAGGCAAGACTTAAATCTTTCTCAAAAAAATTAATCTATCAACTAAAACGAAAAACAATGAAAACATTAAAGATTTTATCGGTTATCTTAATTGGGGCCTTTACAATGGGTTCTTCTCTTTTCGCACAGGGATTTCAACCACCGGAAGAAGGGAATGCAGTTGTATATTTTGCACGTATTAATTCAATGGGGGCTTTGATTAATTTCAAATACTTCGACAATGACCAATTTATCGGGAAATTTAATGGGAAAAATTACATGAGATATGAATGCACTCCTGGTGAGCATTTATTTTGGGCATCGTCAGAAAAAAAAGATTTCATTACCGCCGATGTTGAAGAAGGGGGGACTTATATTGTCATTGTGCAGGCTAAGATGGGAGCAATGAGTGCTGCTGTCAAACTATACAATTCAGAGAACGAAAAAATGTTAAAAAAAGCAATCGCCTTAATAAAAAAGAAAGCTCCGAAAGTTACTGAACAATCAATACTGGACTATGAAAATTCGGAAATGAAAGATTATATAGCAGAGAAATTAGCTAAGTACGAGGATGATTGGAAAGATAAAAGGAATTACCCTCATATTTCAGCAGACATGGCCATATCTCCCGAAAAATTGAAATAGGGTGGGGTGTATAATTTCTGTTTAAATTCACTTAACCAAATTTTATAACTATGAAAAAAATAGCAGTGCTTCTTTGTGTAATTTTCTGTTTAAGTTGGTCATTTTCTTTAAATGCACAATCAACAACCAACACAAAAAACAAACATTTCTATTTTGGTGTTGGCGTTAGTTACGGCATTTTCTATCCCGGTGATGTCAACGATTACATCAAGGCTGATTTGAGTTATGTTACAATAACAAGTGGGGTTGAAGATTTATTTCTGAACCTTGCGGGGCGCATGTCCTTTACTATTCGGGTACATAAAGCGATTGACCTTTCGTTGATTGGGGAATACGCCTGGGCGCCAAAATTTATTGTGTTATCAAATGGCGGGGATGATATTTACTACCACTTCAACAGGTTTTCGCCCGGGCTTATTGCAAAATTCCATGTCCCCATAGGCTCAGGTAAAAACACACTGTTTTTTGCCCCGGGGCTTACTTACAATATTATGAAATTCGAAGTGTATAAAGCAAATGCGCTTGGTGCAAAAGCCGAAATAGGGTTCAGCTTAAACTTTAACAAGTTTAGTTTACAACCATTTGTTTGTTATGACTTTGCTAAAGCCGTGGATGACAGTCATGGCTATGAATTTGAATTGAATTATTCGGGAGGACAAATTGGGGTTGATTTTGTGTTTTAACATGAATCAAACGTACCTCGCCGGCAGTAATATTATAAGCTCCCTGGGATTTTCCACTGAAGAAAATTTTCAAAACCTTATTAATGGAAACTCGGGCATCAAACAAAGCCTGTATCCCAATTTGTACCCTGAAGCTTTTTATGCATCTATTGTAGATAAAAATATTGTGAGGGACAATGCCGAAGTTTTGGGCATTAATAATGATTTCACCATTTTTGAGCAACTGCTTATTATTTCTATAATCGAATCATTAAAAAATGTTTCGATTGACATAAAATCCCCCGAAATCCTATTTATTCTTTCCACAACTAAAGGCAATATCGACTTATTACAGAACAACCCGATGGGTTTTAAACCTGACCGTGTACATCTATGGAAGTCGGCACAGATGATTGGTGAATACTTCAATACGGCCCGGATTCCCCTCGTAATATCCAACGCATGCATTTCGGGGGTATTGGCCTTAAACATCGCTACCAGGTTTATCAAGCAGGGAAAGTACAAACACGTTGTTGTTGCAGGATGCGACGTACTATCAGAATTTATTGTTTCCGGGTTTCAATCATTTTTATCCTTGAGCCCAAAGGTTTGTAAACCCTTTGACAAAGACAGGGATGGGCTTTCGCTGGGGGAAGGGGCTGCCACGGTAGTTTTAACTTCTGATAGGGAAATAGCAATCAAACCCATTATTAAGATTGTTGGGGGTTCGGGCAGCAACGATGCCAACCATATCTCCGGCCCGTCAAGAACTGGTGAGGGTTTGTATATTGCAATCAACGATGTTTTACAAGGAAGCCGGGACATCGATTTTATATCAGCCCATGGCACAGCCACCCCCTTCAACGATGACATGGAATCTATGGCCATCGACAGAAATGGCCTCAACCACATTCCTATTAATAGTTTCAAAGGATATATCGGCCATACACTTGGCGCGGCAGGCCTTATCGAATCAATATTTTGTTTCGAGTCGATGCGGAAGAATGTGCTGATAAAAACTTTTGGCTTTGAAAATCACGGAACGGTTAAAAGGATGAATATAATTAATGAAACCAAACCCAGCCGAGTAAATAGCGTTTTGAAAACTGCATCAGGGTTTGGTGGCAGTAATGCCGCAGTTTTATTTCACAAATTGATGGAATGATTAAACCGTTCCAATATTATTTTTACTAAAATATAAATTTCGGAATTCCTGACTTGATTGCTATAATCCAATGAATTATTCAAGCTTAGTTTAATACTTCGATATGAGTGGATTTGATGAAAAATATGTAATATCGAAATTTTCGATAATCAGGAAAAGTGGGGTGTTTACCGATGAAGGGCAATTTGAGTTCCCTGCATTCGATGATGACGGGAAAAGCTTCAAGCATCTATATAAACAGTTGGGGATTGACTATCCAAAGTTTTACAAAATGAACCGGCTTTGTAAACTGGTTTTTTTAACTACCGAATATCTTTTTAAGAATAATAATGCGTTCAATAAATATCCTCCCGATGAAGTGGCAATGGTGTTTTCTAATGCAAATTCCTCACTTGATACAGACACCAAACATGTTAAATCCATTACTGATAAGGAAAATTACTTTCCAAAACCTGCCGTGTTTGTTTATACCTTGCCCAACATCCTTTTGGGTGAAATCAGCATCCGCCATAAGCTAAATGGCGAAAACAACTTTTTTATCACAGAGAATTTTGAGGCGGAATTTATGGCAGGATATGCAACAAATTTATTAAACACAACCAAGCATAAAGCATGCATATTGGGCAGGGCCGATTATTTAGGGGATGCGTTTGACTCGTCTGTTTTTTTTATCGAAGCAGCCACAAACCCACTCAAAGAAGATGTATTGACAGCTGAGAACCTGGAAAGGAAATTTTATACATTTGCCGGACATAAAAACAAATACTAAATGGAAGATTTAATCAGGAAGTTAAAGGAAGGGATTATTGAAGTACTTAATCTTGAAGAAATGGAAATTGGGGATATCGATACCGATGCGCCGCTTTTTAACGAAGGGCTGGGCTTGGATTCGATTGATGCACTGGAATTAATTGTGATGATGGAAAAAGAATACGGCCTTAAAATAGACGACCCGAAAAAAGGAAAGGAAATTTTTTATTCGGTTAAAACAATGGCTGAATTTATTACTAAAAAGTAACTTTTTTGGTAGTTGATAGATTTATGAGAATTGCAACAAATGACAGCGCAGCAAATGACGGAGGTGCTCGACAAATTGCACAAATTCTTATTCATTACCAATGATGCGATCCTTAATTTTTGAAATATTCTGCAACCTCTACGAGGTTGGGAATGTTCATATGGAATATGGGTACTACAATTCTGAATGTCCTACGGACATTTAGCCGAAATAAAGTATTTAAGAACCTTACCTCGTAGAGGTTGCAGAATTGTAACAATTTGTAACGAAAGATAGAGCAAAATCCTCGTAGAGCCCGCCTTGCCGCGAGGCAGGGATTCATAAAATCAAACACACGAGATAATTTGCAATTTGTCGTACACACAATGACAGCGAAGCTAAACTTGTCCATAAGGATGACAAAGAATGACGTCCGCCAGCTGGCGGATAAATGACAGCATAGCAAATGACAGCATAGCAAATGACAGAGCCGCTAAATAAATATACTTAAAGCATACAATGCCCCGCAAAATTTACGTCACCGGAATTGGAATTATTTCTGCTATAGGAATAAATGTTGAAGAGAATTATGACTCTTTAAAGGGTTTAAAGCATGGCATTGGCAAGCTCAAAAACCTAAAAACCATTCATAGCAATTCTTTTCCTTGTGGTGAAATTAAATTAACTAATTCAAATCTGGCACAAAAACTCGATATCAGCATCGGCCCCGACTTTTCGCGCACAGCATTATTGGGTATGCTTGCTGCCAAAGAAGCCCTTCACAATTCTGGTTTATCAAACGCCGAAAAAATGAACATGGGGATCATCTCAGCTACTACTGTTGGTGGTATGGACCGCACCGAGAAACTAATCAGGAATATTACACTGGAAAACAGGAATTTCATCATTTCGCATGTTTGTGGCGACAGTACCGAAAAAATTGCTGATTGCCTGGAAATATCAGGTTTTGTTTCCACCATCAGTACTGCATGTTCCTCATCCATAAATTCTGTAATGATGGGGGCCGAATTGATCCAAAACAACATGCTCGACCGTGTTATTGCAGGGGGAACGGATGCGCTTTCACAATTTACCCTAAATGGTTTTAATTCATTAATGATCCTCGATAAAGGCCACAACCGCCCCTTCGACCAAAACAGAAAGGGGCTGAACCTCGGCGAAGGGGCCGCTTATTTAGTGCTGGAATCGGAAAATACCATTAAGGGAAGGGAAGATAAAGTGCTTTGTGAATTAACTGCCTGGGCAAATACCAATGATGCATTTCATCAAACTGCCTCTTCTGAAAATGGAGATGGGGCTTTTTTGTCCATGTCCAAAGCAATCGAAAATGGTGGCTTAACAATCGGCGACATTGATTATATAAATGCCCATGGCACCGGGACCTTTAACAACGATCTTTCGGAAGCTGTTGCAATGGACCGTCTTTTTGGCGAACATATCCCAAAATTTAGTTCTACCAAACCTTATACCGGCCATACACTTGGGGCAGCAGGAGCCATCGAGTCGGTGTTTGCGATATTATCGTTGGTAAACAATATTATTTTTCCAACCCTCAATTTTGATACACCGATGGATGAAATGTCTGTAATACCTGTTACTAAATTATTGGAAAACGAAAAAATCCGCAATGTCCTGTCAAATTCATTTGGGTTTGGTGGAAATAATTCATCCCTTATCTTTTCGGCAATATGAAAGTTTTTATAAATGGAATAGGGGCCATAACGCCGCAAGGATTTTACCCTTCCGGGGATTTTCTTAGGGAGATGATTGTTTTTGAACCAGGAAGAATGACAGCGCTTGAACCTAATTATAAGGATTTTATTTCCCCTGTTAAGTTGCGGCGCATGAGCAAAATAATAAAAATGGGGCTGGCCTCAGCTTTGATGTGCCTTGATGACGCTAATATCAGCCAACCAGGGGCCATCATCACGGCAACAGGGCTCGGGGCCGTTGATGATACCGACAAATTTCTTGATAAGCTGATCGATGACAAGGAGACCCTGTTGAACCCAACACCATTTATCCAATCAACACACAATACCGTGAGTGGCCGGATTGCCATCGAAACAAGCTGCCAAGGGTACAACATGACCTGGGTACACAAAAATGTAGCATTCGAACACGCACTATTGGATGCAATGCTTAAACTGCATTCGGGTAAGTACAACAACATCTTGTTAGGGGCTAGCGAAGAAATTACATTGGAGAACTACAATTTGAAAAAACATGTAGGGTACTGGAAAGACAATGTAGGTAATGTTGATTTGTTGGAAAACAATACTTCTATTGGCACAATTGCAGGTGAAGGATCCGTTTTTTTTAGCTTGTCATCAGTAAAAACTTCCGGCACTTATGCTGAAATAAAAGGAACAAAAACGTTCTATAAATTAGCATCCGGCCCAAATGGCGCAATGGTTGATTTTATTTCATCGCTTGGCCTATCCACTACCGATATCGATTTAGTATTATTGGGCATCAATGGCAATGTGGAGGAAGATTTTATTTATCAAAATGCATTAGGCCTGGAATTTGAAAACAAAAATATTGCCTGGTACAAACACCTCTGCGGTGAACATGAAACAGCTTCGGGCTTTGCATTAATGTTGGCTGCCAAATTTCTAAAAAAGCAATTTGTCCCAGATTTCATTAAATTGAGCAACACACCGTTTAAAAACATCAAAAACATTTTAATCTATCAGCAGCGGTTCAACCGGAACCATTCATTTACGATATTATCGAAATGCTAAATTACAGGAATACATCAATCGCTATAATAATCCTAACTGTTGCTTTTTTTGTTTCAGGGCCTTACACTTCTAATGCAATTACCCTCCTTTATTGCCTCGCGGTATTTTTCTACATAATCATGTTGGTGATAGGTGCATCAAGGATTCAAATGAATTTTTTTCTAAAAGCCCTTAATAAAGGAAATCCAAACGTTGCCAAAGTTGCAATTACTTTCGATGATGGCCCCGACCGGGAGACTTCAATTGAACTGTTGAATGTTTTAAAGAAACATCAAGTCAAGGCAACTTTCTTTTGTATAGGCAGCAAAGTTGAAGAAAACGGTCACATCTTAAAAGAAATTAGTAATAGTGGCCACCTGATAGGAAACCATACATGGTCACATGCCTTTTTGTTCGACTTTTTTTTGCCTGCAAAAATGATTAGGGAAATACAAAAAACAGATACCATTATTGAACACGTAACCGGAACCAAGGTAAAACTGTTCCGCCCTCCTTATGGTGTTACCAACCCCTTCCTTTCGAAAGCCCTGAAAAAGACCAAACATACCGTTATTGGCTGGAGTTTGCGAACTTTTGATACTACCATGGGCAGGCAGAAAGTACTTGATAAGATTGAACGCCGCTTAAAAAATGGTGATATCATTGTGTTTCACGATACAAATCCAAATATCATAAAGCTTCTTGATGATGCGATTATTTTAATCAAGCAGAAAGGTATGGAGATTGTTAACCTGGATGAGCTGCTGAACCTGAAAGATTAAATTCACAGATCATTCAAAAACACCTCTGAAAATTGTCCCAGCTCAATAATCAGATTTGGTATTTATCATTATTTTTGCTGTTACAAATAGAATAGAAAAACCAGCGTTGGCTTACCATAACAAAACAGCTTATGTATAAAAGTTTATTCCTACTCACCTTAATTGTCTTGTTTGGTTTATTTGGGCAGGCACAACCCTCGGGCTTCACCATTGTTAGCGACACAAGCTACATCAGGGAAAAAATAGATCAGATTTCCAGGCAAACCAATTCCATCAATACTGATTTCATCCAGGAAAAAGAAATGTCATTCTTAAATGAAAAGATTTTATCAAAAGGGATTCTCCTATACCAAAAACCAGATAAACTTCGGCTGGAATATACCTCTCCATTCACTTATCTCCTTATTATGAATGGTGGGGGGTTATTCATCAAAAGCAGTGAAAGCGAAATGAATATCAACCTGGAATCGAGCAGTATGTTTAGCGAAATCAACGACATGATCATCAATTCAATTCAAGGAAAAGTATTGGACATGCCTGATATGAAGACCTCGTTCTATGAAAATAGTGACACTTTTTTTATCCAACTTTTTCCGGAAAACAAGGAACTACAGAAGTATATTAAAACTATTGAACTTTTCATTGACAAAAAAGATTTTACAGTTACCCAACTTAAAATTATTGAATTGTCAGATGATTACACGCTAATCAAGTTTATAAATAAGAAGATTAATGAAGAAATACCCGATAGCAGTTTTATTACTCATTAGCTTCGCGCTCCTAACAGGTTCGTGTAACACGCCACGCCATCAGGGGTTTAGTAAAGAACCCGGCTTAAACCTTCCCTTTAAAGCTGTTTTCGGCCACGACTTTGAAAAGGTGCTCTATGGCACAGAAATAGTTTTCGGAAAAAAAACCTTTTCCGGCCTAATTATCATCAAACAGGTGCCTGAACATAAATCCTTCCGCCTTGCATTTGTTACCGAAGCCGGGATGCGTGTATTTGAAATGGAGTTTTTTAAAGATGGGGGCTCAAAGGTCCATTATGTAAGTGATTTCCTGAATAAGAAAGCAGTTGTCAGTAAATTGCAATCAGATTTTGCATTGTTGTTTCCTGTCGGAAAAAAAGAAAACATCAGACATGCATACTCCAAAAAGGATGATACAGGAACATATATTTTAAGAATAAATGAGAACGGGGAAAAAGACTATTATTTTGCTCCATCAAGCGATGGCCCCGAAAAGATCAGCGAAAAGGGTTTTGTTTATGGAAAGACCAGTGTTTTTTTGAACCAATATGAAAGTACTTTCCCAACTGAAATCCTGTTTACACATAAACTTCTAAAACTAAATATAAGCCTCAAACAAATACCCTACCCGAAATGGAATTAAGATCAATTTACGAAATATCATCCCTGAACTCGACGGGCCAGGACATTAAAGCCGGGGTTGTTTTTAACATAGACCATCCGGTTTTTAAAGGTCATTTTCCGGGAAACCCTGTGGTGCCGGGTGTTGTGCAAGTGCAAATTATGAAAGACTTACTGGAAAATGTTGTCCAAAAAAAAATCCTTTTAAAGAATACGCGCTCTATTAAATACATGAATGCAATAATCCCCACCGAAACCAATGAAGTTGTTTTTGAAATAAACTATGAAGGACAAAGCCCGGGAAGCTATGCCGTAAAATGTTCTGTTTGGTGCGCCGACAAGGTTTTTATGAAGTTTTTGGGCAGTGTTATGGTTGAGGAATAAGCTATAGAGTTTGTCTTTTAAATAAAATAATCTGCTTTAGCTTTAAAAAATCCAAACTTCAACCCCCAAAACTCCTGCCTCGCGGCAAGGCGGGCAAATAAATTCCAATGTCAAAAATTCAATATTCAAAACGAAATACCAGTTCATATTTCAGGTTACTCCGAAAATAGTTCATCGCATCACCTCTTAATGCAAACAGGTCATATCCACGGATGAAATCCTTCTTGCTGTTCATGTCAAGCTGGTAGTAATATGGAATGTCCTCGCTTGAAGAATTTTCAAGTTTAAGCATTTCAGCCACATACCATTTATTGCCCAGTTTTTGGTAAAAACGAAAATCAATACCATAATAAAAATAATCCACATCTTTGCTCCACAAGCCAAGGCCTAACTTATTAAGATAAACCTTGAGGTTATTGCCCATCAGGGGATATGATTTGCTATTACGTGTATCATAGGCGTAATCGACATAAACAGATAAAGAAATATTGGTGTTCTTTTCTTTGGCAAGAAAATTACTGTCAAGCGAAAGAAGTGAATCAGATGCTTGCACCCAGCTACCGGTAAGCTTTACAGTCCCATAATCATACAGCCCGGGCCGCAGCCTAACTATAGCGCCCAGCTTGGCCAATTGTAAAGAATTATCATCATATAACATCTGTCTTTTATTTTCCAGCGAGCCATATTCTACCGTATAAAGGTTTTGATAGGAAGCTGCAAAAGTCAACCCGGTTTTTTGTCTATTTCCAATCCAGGGTAACCGATAACCGAAAGCAGCAGCATATGATTTACCAACGTATCCAACCAGGGCTGTTTGGTGTTGATAATATTTCCCCTGCTGTATTTCAAATGCAGAAAAAGCTCACTTGAATTAGCCACTGAAGATCTCTTCATTTTTTCGCCGGCTACTTTCGTATTCCTTTTAACTTCAAGGGTGTCCGGGATTTTAAAATCCAATTCCCTGATAATTATGCGGTCCTTGGTCAGGTCATTGCCACTTATCTTGACCCCCTTTCTTATAACTTCTGAAAATTCCAGGCTGTCGGGCAAGGAGACTTTGCCGTCCTTGTTTTGTGCCCAGGCCTGCCCGATCAGGCAAGTAAAAACAACTGTGAGCATTAATAATCTTTTCATGATAAAAAACTTATGGATTAGGCAGAAGAGACGAACAATTTCAACATCAGAATATTTTTCTAAAAAGCACCAAAATTGCATTTGAGGTTCGTCTCAAAATCTCAGGTATATTTTCTTTGTTTTTTTTCATTATGAGAATAGTTTTTTAAATATCACAGTTCCATAGCCTGATTAATTCATAAATAAGTAAAGCTAGCGAATCAATAGCCCCGTCTTTTCCCAAAGGGATGCCTATGGCATAAAGCGGGGGTTGAAATATGAGGCCTGACGCCCCCTGAAAATTTGAAAAAGTTTTAGAATAAAAAATAAACTTTTTCAAATTTTCAGGGGAGGGTATATAGTGTCAATCATAGACTATTGATTTTGTTATTGTCAATTTTCATGAATTATTCAGGTTAGATGAGCAATAAAAACAGAAAATGTTATTCCATTTCTTTGTCAAAGTTAAGCAATAATTTTAAAATTCAACCGGATAAGATAATCAGGGTGTACGATAAATTGCACAGGTTCCAAAATTTCAATTTTTCGCTTTACCCTATAATTCCCTAAAGGGATGGCAAAAAATTGAAATTTTGGAAAACCCCATTTAGGGGATTTAGGGGTTGCGTGGGAGATTTATCGTGCACCCGTAATCATGTGAATTTAAGATTGTCGGTTAACGGGTCGAAGTTAATTCCTTGCTCTACAATTTCATGGTAAACCAATATCCTACCAAAAAAGTTTTATTAAAGCTTTTATCAATTTGCTTCAAATTAAATTTATGTTTTACTTTGTCCCCTAATAACGTGATTAATACAAAAGATATGAAACAGAATTTCAAAAAATATACAATTACCATTATCTTTTTCTTTTTCCTATGTGTTGGCTATTCACAGGATTTTATGATGCAGGGTTGGTATTGGGACTACCCCAAAACTGCAGATAGTGCCAATTGGGCCGACTCATTGACGAACAAAGCAAGTGAACTTGGTGACGCAGGTTTTACCATGCTTTGGCTACCTCCGCTTAGCAGGACTGCTTCGGGTAGCTGGAGCAACGGCTACGACCCAAAAGATCTTTATGATTATGGTGAGTATAACCAGGGAGCAACCGGCTTTGGCACACGTACTGATGTGGATGAGCTGGTTACGGCCCTTAACGGACAGGGCATTTTACCCATCGCCGATGTGGTTTACAATCACCGTGATGGTGGGGCTGTTGAAGATAACCCAGGCCTAAAAAAATATATTGTCAATTTTTTTGATGCGGATAAAATAAATGCCGGGGCAAATCCTTTCCCTTACGACAGGATGCAGGTTGTACTGCCTCTCGGTGGCGAGTCAGGAAATGGAGTAGGAGATTATTACTTCAAGCTGAAATCCAAATCTGGCCACAGTAAGTTTTACGACTGGGAATACAAAGTTTATTTTTGGACGAATCGTGTTGGCTGGCAAGGATTACCCGACACAAATGAAGTTGAGCCCAATGATGGAGGGGATTGTGGGACGCCAAATAATTATAACACTATTTCCCTGGGCCGTGATATTTATGCACAGATTGATGATGATGAGTGTGGCATTGACGAATTTAAACTGAGTATTGGTGCAGACGATTTCTATTCTGACGGTGATGCTGTTTTTATCAAATTTGATGGACATGTTAGTGGTTATTCAGATGTGTATATCCATGGAATTTGGTCAACTTCCCTTGGCGAAAACATAGTTGATGACCTTTTTTACCAAACCTATACAGATTACCAGTACATGCCCAGTGGCCATGGAACAATGAACTGGAATAATTTTAAACCAAATCTTACACGCGAAACTTATCTCTCGGGCGATTGGGATGGGATGTATTTTTATTATGATTACGATCAGTTTCAAACTGACACCCGCAATAAATTATTTGACTGGACAGAGTGGAACTGGAGTGATGTAGGAATAAGGGGATTTCGAATGGATGCCATCAAGCACTTTACACCGGAGTTCGTTGGTGACCTGTTAGACAACCTTCATGACGAAGGAATGGATCCGCCAATGGTTGTGGGCGAATGGTATGGTACAAATACCGATGAGCTTTCCGATTGGGTTAAAAATGTTTATACTTACATGGATGAAGATACCAAACAAGACATTGCCCCCAGGATATTTGATTTCTCGTTGCGTGAAGCTTTACGTTCGGCCTGCGATGAGTATGGCTATGATGCACGAAATGTGTTTGGGGCAAGTATCGTTGATCAAGGTAAACTGGAAGGGCCTAATGTGGTAACCTTTGCTAACAACCATGATTTTCGGGATGGGTCGGGTTTTGCATCCCTCATTCAAAACACTCCTATTTTGGCCTACACCTATCTCTTAACCAATAACCAAATAGGCCTGCCAACAGTTTTTTATCCCGATTTTTTTGGTTACGAGGGCACTAACAGGGATTATTATCCTGACAATAGGTCAGATATGAAAAACCAGATTACACAGCTCATGCAAATTCATCAGGATTATATTTATGGTGCAAATGGGCGGACTTACCTGAATAATGATTTAATCACATTTCCAAATAGTGC
>Ga0075111_1000167_pt1 | contig 32461 bp, 28 predicted proteins | sample AntAceMetag02UKK_FD_69787 | JGI IMG/M metagenome (GOLD analysis project Ga0075111, IMG submission 69787) | Saline lake microbial communities from Ace Lake, Antarctica - Antarctic Ace Lake Metagenome 02UKK | ecosystem: Environmental > Aquatic > Non-marine Saline and Alkaline > Saline | place... | reverse complement strand
TAAAGGCAGATAATTTAGAATTAGCAACTTTTTCAGGTGGTTGTTTTTGGTGTATCGAATCTAGTTTTGAGCATTATGATGGAATCGTTTCTGCTACTAGTGGATATAGTGGAGGGAGCGAGTCGGATGCTGATTATAAGAAAGTATCGTCAGGTAAAACAAAGCATCGTGAATCTGTTCAGTTAAAATATGATGCAGCGGAGATTTCTTATGCTGATTTATTAAAGATTTTCTTTCGCTTAATTGACCCGACAGATGAAGCCGGTTCTTTTGGGGATAGAGGCTATCAATATACTTCTGCAATATATTATCATAGTGAAGATCAAAAGAAGGAAGCAGAGAACTATATCCAAAATCTTAATGATTCTAGAAAATTCAAGAAAGAGATAGTTACAGCCGTTGAAAAATTTAAATCTTTTTATACTGCAGAGGATTATCATCAAGATTATTACAAAAAGAATCCACTACGTTATAAATTCTATCGACATGGTTCCGGCCGTGATCAATACCGGAAGAAAACATGGGGTGATGATATGGACTATAAAATAAACAAGAAATTGACAAAGGTCGAACTGAAGAAACGATTAAGCGATTTGCAATATAAGGTTACTCAAGAAGATGGGACTGAACGTCCATTTGAAAATGAATATTGGGACAATAAAGCAGCGGGTATTTATGTTGACATCGTTTCTGGCCAAGCCTTGTTTTCATCAAAAGACAAATACAAATCTGGGACTGGGTGGCCGAGTTTCACTAAACCATTAGCTGAAGATAATGTTGTTGAAAAAGAAGATAAAAAGCTCTTTAGCACAAGAACAGAAGTGCGAAGCAAATACGCTGATTCTCACCTTGGGCATGTTTTTAATGATGGTCCTGAACCAACCGGCCTTCGATATTGTTTAAATTCAGCTGCACTAAGGTTTATTCCTGTCGCAGACTTAGAAAAAGAAGGCTATGGTCAGTTTAAAGAACTATTTAACTAATGTAAGAGTTCTATTTGGCTAAAGACATTTCAACCAATTTAGCTGAAATAAACTTGTGTTCGTTTAACTCTTTGAGTAGTTTTTTATGTTTTTTCTTTTTACCAATCAACTCAAGAATAACTAATCCAGTTTCTGTACACATATCTTCAGATGCTTCGTGAAGACCTAGCCTCGTTTTAATATAACATCCATAATTAGTTAATACTTTTTGGAAATCCATTGCTACATTTGATCGTTTTCCTAGTAATACAAGTAATATATCTTTTCCCATTTTATGACTCCTTAAATAGTATGATATTAGTATTATATACTAAAACCAATTGCGGTATAGTATAGCGAATCTTACAAATTGGACAGAATTTTACCTGAAATATTTATCAATTTTGTCCGATATATTAATAGGGGGAATAATGAATAAAAAAATAAATTCTGTGCCGCAAGAATATATATCGATCTATAACTCAATGATAACTGAGAAATTTCATGTTGATGGGTCAAGAATATATATAGCGCCACGTAAAAATACTATTGTATTTTTATTAAAATCTATCATAGAGGCTTACGAGACTGGTACCCCTCTTTTTTATTTAGATTTCAATATTGGTTTAAGATACAAAGATACCATTATTAAAAAATTGAAACTTTTTGGATATAGTAATGATGTTATTAGTAAAATGATAAGTCACTTTACTACAAATAACCTAGATCATCATGGACCGGAGTTCGCACACCATCGAACTGCTGCATACGCAGTTTTTGAATACATGTCACAAAACAATGGAATTCCTTCTGATACAAAAATTATTCTTAATCACTGTGATGCTGACTCTGTATTGTCAGCATATCTATTAGATAATTGGAGCGAATTAAAAGAGGCAGATCGTGATTTTATCATTCGAACAACCGAAATATGTGATTACATAGCAACCGATAGTTTAGAGCTTGAAAAAAGGTTTTTTGATATTGAGTCTGAGGATTATCCACAAAATCTGTTAAATTTATACATTGAATATTATATCGGATACGACACACCAAATATAAGAAAATTGGAACTTTTTATGAAAAATTATTTGGGATTGGATAATCCAATTTCAAGCCTTATAAAAAAATCAAAAAAATCTAATAGATGGAAACAAACAGTAAAGAAAATATTAAATAATTTTGAAAATAAAATGCAGCAGTATACGAGTATCAAACATAAACCAGGCAATGTTTTGTTCTTATCAGAACTAAGTCAAGATCTTGATCTTCATTATAGTATGTTAAGGAAAGGCCGTTACATATTTGGAAGTTTTACATATTTCAATCCTTTTTTTGAATCATTAAGTTTTCAAATGGATTCAATTTTATTTGAAGAAAAAAATCAAAAGATTAAGATTAAACTAAATTCAGAGTCTTCGAAAAGTTTAATGACTAGCATAGAAAAAGGAGTTGATATTGCAATTGATGCTAAAGCCCCTCAGCCCGATATTGAACCGCTTTATAAATTAAGCTATCTTGGTGAAGCAAAGCAGCTTGTAATTAGTAATTATCAAACAGGAGAAATCGTAATCACTTCAAGTGTTGTTCCCATGAATAAGTATGTCGCATTTGGTTACAATGGTAATATTGCAACACTGGATATTAAGGAAATGTTAGATTTTATAAGGGTGGCAGAGGACAGGAAAAGAGTTGGAATGCTGTTTGAAAAATACAATATTCCCAAAGTTAGTTTATCAAATATTGATGCTACAATATCGTTTATTCAGTCTATTAATGACGGTGAATTATCAGAAGCAGATATTAAGTCAAAAATAAAGTCTGGTATCGGACTATTTTATAATAAAGATAAAAACAATCTAATCATTAAAGTTCCAGATAAAGGAGTTTACCTAATACCCTTAGATACTGAAAGAATTTTACCGCTAAGTATTTCTGAAAGTTGGCAATCGAATAGAGAATCAGTAGGCACTGGTCCTTTTGATGGGTCTGTATTATCTACTGAAGAATTAAATAATATATGTAGCATTTTTTATAAATCAAAAGTTCACGACTTAAGAGAAAAAACTGTGTCCAGATTTACGAAGAATATTGCAAGTAAAAATGATCTGCTTATTAATAATTCGTTAGTTCCATTAATGAATGGCGCTCGTGCGAATGAGGCCTATTATATTAACATTCTTTCATCAATATTTAGCAATATCTCTTTTGACCATGAATCTAAAACTGAAGTCATGTTATTTAGAGATGGATTTAATCCAGATGAATTTTTTAAAGAAATGGAACAGGATTCAATCCTTAGTGGATATTTTGAAGAATTAAAGACATCATACCAAGAAAAATATAATTTAGATTTGAAAGAAGAGCTTAACAGAAATTATTCTAATTTTATTTTATATTCAGAGCATTTAAAAAAAATGGGAGTTCCTGATATGAAAGCATTAAACCAGTGCATTCAAAATTTACTCAGGAATACTGCTACCAATAATGATATTATTTTCAATTTGAATGATCTGGCTGATGTACCAAATATTGAATTAGTGCTTTATCAGTCTATGACTAAGGTGGGAGACAATGCAGATAATAATTATTTTAACATCTTATATATTGCCAAACAACTTAAGCTAAAAGGATATAAAATACTGGGATTTAAAACACATATTCATAAAAATTCAAAGCTAGAATTATTTGATATTTTATCGACCAAAAATGGGTCTATTTACTTAACTAAAATAGACACTACTCAACAGTATTCAACAGTAAGCGAGTATGTTAAACATCTGTTCCCAGAAGGATTCGATGAGTATAGCGCATATGCAAGGGATTTGTTTATGGACATAACAAAAGATACAAGCTCTGAGTTATTCATTCACCTCATTAAATCCTTAGGGATTGAAAATGCCTTAAGTGTAAAAGAATGCACCCCAATGATAAACGTTTTGCCGGCATTTCCAAATACATTAAAACCAAAAACAATGTGTGATCCGGCAATAAAATCACTAGCTATTGATAAAGAGCTACGGTTGCGACACCCAGAAATGGAATATATAATAATTGATTCTGATCAGATTCCACATTCAAATGAGGTAGAAAGAAATTTTGTAGATTGATAAATAGAGTTAAATTTGTTTATGTTTTAGCTCTCTACAAACTTAATAATCAGAGAAAGTGAAATGTGAAAATGGTTAATTAGAGTTGAATTATCGATAAAGTGCATTTTTTCATGTGCGCGTGGATAGTCCATAACTGAATTTGATTTTTTAAATATTAGTGGGAATATATCATTTGATAATACACATAGCTCTTCTAATAATTCTAAAAAGTTATCATTTATTTTTATATCACCGATAGATTGTTTGTCGAGATTTTTAAAAAATACTAAAAGCAAGTCTTCATTTCCATTATTTTTTAAGCTAAGATTGTATTGCTCTTTTAGAAAACTAATAAATTCAGTATTTCGTAAATCTTTTAACCCAATATTTTTCACCCCATTTAATTCAATTATTTTTTTGTAAATTGTCTCCATCGCTATAATATCTAGAAGAGACCTAATGATAGGCCTTCTTATTTTAGGACTTATACGTTGATCTCCTTTTGCTTTAATAATAGATAATGCTTCTGCAAGCTTACCTTGCAATAGAGACTTTATAGCTTCGGTTTCAATCAGATCCGATTGTTTGTCTAGAGTACTAATTATTTTATTCATCACATTATTTATCGTATGTTTTTTCAAATTGTTGCAAGATTGTTGCAATTATATTATTAGTTTTATCGATCGTGAGGGTGCTTTTAATGATTTATTTATTAAATTAGCTTATTTATACCAGTCAAGATTAATGTTTAGTTGTGACATATTTTGGTAATAATACGTAATAGATACTTTAAAAAAGGAGTACTTTTAATGACACAAATCAAGCAAAATCCAAACCTGTTTCCAAAAGGAATCACAAAAGCTGGAATGCAAAATCAAAATGATCGAATTAAAGGCTTAGTTACTTATTTTAAAACTGAAAAAAATTTCCCTAAATTTAGTAATAACGAGAGTTATCAAATCGAAAAAGAACGTTCTATAAAATTTCTAAATAATTTAGGTTATGCTTTATTAACAATTGGTGCAATCGATTCATTCCAATCAGTTAAAGAACAAGATCGTGGAACAACTAGTCCTAATATGAGAACATGCCTTAAAAACCTGAAAGAAGGTCTTAGAAAGTTCCAATCAAATCAAAATTCTAGGCTGCCAAAAGAATCGCCAGACAGAATCGTTTATGGTGATAATAATAAAACTCCAACTCTTTACAACCAGTTCGGAGCTAAGTCATGTAATGCAGTAGTGAAATCATTAAATAACTTAAAGAATGTAATCAAATAAATAATGAATTGGAAAATACTTGCTCATAAAGAAAGACCTATTCACCCTTTCCAACTAAATTTAGATAATATATCAGGAAAATCGGTTGATTTCTTTGCTAGCATTTTTACGAATCCGATATTTGCTAAACGAACCATTCAAAAAGAATCAGCTGACTCCATTGTTGAATTTATTGTTGCATTTGAAAAGATGCAAATGTCAGCTATCGATGATCTATTTTGTAACTCTTTTTTCAAATCAATTGAAAATAGAGGGAAACAAAATCCAAGCATAAAAAATATTATAGAATATATGGATAACTTAAGTATAAACTTACTCAAGTTAAATGGATTTGACTTTCAGTCAGCATCAAAAAAAATTATAAACGATGATGATAAAGAATACTGGGCAATGAATGCTTTCTTTTTTAATGAAATGTATGGAGAACCTGTTCAAAAAGTAAGTGGGCCAATATTTAAACAAATTCAACAGTTATGGATGGCGTCAATTGCATTTATGGTTGAATTTATGGTCGATTCAGATCTTGATTCAAAAAAGGCAGATAACGTTTTTAATAAATTGAGGAATGAAAATACAATGAGCTGTACAAAGTTAAATATGAAATATCTATTTGATAAGTTGACTCAATATAAAGAAATTTTGGAAGAAGCAAAATCTGATCTTAAAAAGACTAAAGATGTAGTTATAAATTAATTATCAACTACGCTATTAAGAATATCAACCATTTCGATTAGTATCGAGAGTTTTTGCTTCAGGCTACGTTTATCAATTATTTTTTTCAAAACACCCTTTCCCTTATATATCCGCTTAATCTACTAATAATTATAAAAACAGAAGTATAGATAATGATTAATAAATTGACTTTGAATTCATCGCATTTTATATTTGTAATATACTAATCTATAAGGAGATGCATTATGAATATAATAAAACTTTTCTTTTTTATTCACATTATTTTTATGACACTTGGTTTAGCATTTATGATGAGAGCTATAATTGATATTAATAGGAAGAAAAAGGATGTTTTTTCTCATAAAATTGATGGAAAGCTTGGCGCAATATTCGCAATAATTGGTTTAATAAGTGCTGGAACGTTTGTTGAAATGAGTTCTGGATTACATTTAAAAACCCCTCATTCGCTTTCTGGAATAATTACATTAGTCCTTATCGTACTTAGTGTGATATTAGCTATTATGGGTACTAAAGGGCATAAATTTGCATATAAACTACACCGACCAATAAGCGCCATAGCGTTCACCTTGTATATGCTGACATTTTTCTTCGGAATACTTTTAGCAGTTAGCTCATAATTATTTATTTAAGCAAATTGATCGCTTCTGCATTTTTTCTATAATAAGCAAGACTTAATGCGTTACGTCCATAAATATCGACTAGTTGTTTATCTGCTTTCGCTGATAATAGCAATTTAATAATGTCATCATGATTATAAAATGAGGCGAACATTAATGCTGTTTGCCCGTTCTTGTTTTTACTATCAACGTTAGCGCCTAATTTTAATAACATTTTGACTGCTTTTTCTTTTTTATTCATAGATGCAAGCATTAGTGGGGTTATTCCATAAATGTTTCGAGTTTCAATTGACGCGCCTTTTTTATGAAGTGCTTTAATTGCTTTGTCGCTATTATTAATTGCTGCAATCATTAATGCCGAATTCCCGTCGACATCTTTTAAATTTATCTTTGCACCATGTTTAATTAGTAAGAGGATTATGTGGGGGTTATTCGACTTCATGGCAGCCATTAATGGGGTCTGCCCAGAGCTATTAACACTATTTGGATTTTTCCCATTAAGTAATTGATTCTTCAGTTTCTGATAATCACTATCAGGTTTTGATTTAGAACTCATGGGCAAACTATTTAGTGGTTCAGATGCCACTTTTTTGCTTTTGCTAGCTCTCGGGTGTGCTTGCCGTATAGCGTCGTCTGAAGGCGCAAGCTTTTCCTGTTTTCTAGCTTGGATTGATTGATTGGAACTGTTAATTGGTTCAATTTCTGTTTTAGTGCTGGCATTTTGAATATTAGCAAATATATTTTCAAGTCCATTTTCTTTTGCTATCAAAAAAGCTGATTTATTATCCATCCCTTTTTGATGTGGGTCTGCACCAAATTCTATTAATAGGATTATTATTTTTTTATTATTATTTTCGACAGCATGCATTAGTGGTGATTTGTAGTTAAAATCCGGCAAACTATAATCTGCTCCCGAATCTAATAGCAGTTCAGCCATTTCATTATCTCCTGAATTAATTGCATTGATAAGAGCGGTGCTGCCATTGCTATCTCTCTGATTTGGATCTGCCCCATTTGATAAATAATCATTAATTGCGTCTTGGCTACCATCTTGGACTGCTTGATTAAAGTCACTTTGTTTATTTTTAACTGGATAATCATTTATGTGTTGATGTAATCGTTTTGAAAGAAGCGATTTATCACTAGAAAAAGTATTCCATATGCGCTCGGGGTCAGGTTTGTGTAGATTATTTTGGTCTGTCATACTATTGATTAATACAAGGACAATTTCTTTTGATCCATTCTTTATAGCGATATTTAGTGGATTTAATGAATTAGAGGTATTTATGTTAAATGTAATGCCAGATTCCAAAAGTATTTTAAGGATATCTACACTCTCGTTACTAACTGCAATAACAATTGCATGTTGGCCTATTTTGTTTGAATCTAGTGATGGGTAGTAAGAACTAAGTGCTTTTCTTAGATTTTGAGGATTCTCTTTTAGAACAGATTTAATGACAGGAGTTTTTTTTAAACTGAGCTTAGTTCCCATTGAATAGGTGCAAGAAAACAAGTTTATAAGGATTGTGAAAATTATTATATGACTTGATTTGAAACGTTTCATTATATATATATATTATCCATATAGATGATTGCAGTAAAGTACTCCCAAAATTTTATCGGTGAAAAAATTGAAATCTTGATAATATTGCGTATAGTAATAGTAGATAATAAAAAATTAGGAGGCGTGATGATATGAAGATAAACATGGGAAGTATCGATAGAATGATCCGGACGCTAATTGCTGCACTATTTGTATTACTTTATTTTACTGAAATTGTTAGTGGCTGGATTGGTATTATAATCAGTATTTTTGCGGTCATATTTATTTTGACAAGTTTTACTGGTTTTTGTCCGTTATATAAACTCTTTGGATTTTCAACATGTCATGTTAAAAGTGATTAATCCTTTATAGGGGTTGATATATTCCAAGTTTTTTGAAGATAGCTTCAAGTGAGTTGAAAATATTTGTCGCCATTAATAAATGACCTAGTTTATTTGGGTGAAGAAAATCAGGTTTTTCTTTTTGCGCTTTCATCATTTTACTAACATATTCTTTTCTATCATTCTTTTGTTTTTTCTCAAGAGCTTCCATCTGGTACGGCTTTTTTATCATTTTTATTCTCGTTAACTTTTGATATTTTCCTGGTTCAATATAATTCTTCGGATTTGCTTCTGTCCTAATGATAGACGACTCATCTTTGATCGATTCATCCTTTTTTTCGGGAGTATAGAACCGTTCAGTAAATAAAACATGTTTAAGCATATTTGGTACTAAAAGAATCTGCTCTTCTTTGCTTAATGTTTGAAACATTTTTTCATACATAATGGTATTAAATATCGGTTGTCTCGAGAACCCAAGTAGTGCAACTTCAGTGGCCCCATTTTGCCTAACATGATCAATAATAATTTTGAAATCAGCCTTAAGTTCCTCCGGTGTTCTGCCAAGGCCAATGTCATTAAGCCCTAATTGTATAATTACAAATGTATTTTTATACTCTGCTGGAATTAACCATTGTGCAAGCATTCCTTCTGTTATAAATTTATGAGCCATAGTCCCTGGCCATGATAGTTTGTGTACTGGAATATTTAGAAATTCACCTAGCATGCTAGCAAAACTTAAATCGGAGTCAATTCTTTCCCCGCTAGTCAAACTATCACCAAGAACCATCACACTTTTAATTTTCTTTGAACGTATAATCTTATCAGATTGGAACTTTGTTTTATTTGTTTGAAATCCAAGACGTAAGTCTTTAATTATTGTATCAATATATCGATTTAAATTATTATTAATGGAAGTTAATAGTGTTGCTTGGATTTTAGTTTTTTTACTCTTTGATACAAATGAGCTTGAACCAAATCGATTGAAGTCAATCAAGTCGTTAACAATTAAGGGCAAGAGCTGGTTTCTATGAGCATTAAGAAAGACACTATGAAATATTTGGCTTGATACTTGATTTAGTTCTGGGCATCTATCTTTTATTATTTTCATACAAGAATTTAGTACCTTGAACGGTGTTGGCTGACCAAAAGAGGATGGCGTGTTCTGAATTTTCCATATTAAATCATAAGCACTTATAGGCTTTTCAAAACTAGGGACAGAAGATGAAGTTGAGATGTTTATAGAATATTTTGAAATTAATTCATTAAGTTTCTTTGATAATTTATTTAGTATTTCACGCGCAGATTTATCAAATTTATTTGTGTATAGATCGATGTTTCGTTTTACATGCCCTCTTAGTAGCATCATATAAAGTGCGTCAGTATATTCATCCGACTCGATAGCGCTAAGTTCTTTTATTAATTCAATTGTTTCACTACTTATTCTTTCTAAATTTAATACCATGGAATTACGTTCTTCTATTAATTTATTAATATTCATTTTTTTTATAGATAAAGATAAATAATGATGAATCTTTTGCAAAATACCATTTGGGTCATTTAAATAAAGGGAAGATAATATCAGATTAGACTTTGTATCTATCTGTGTTAAGAAACCAATGAAGCCGTTAATTAGTTTCGTATTAAAACTTTCATTAGCTAAAAGTGGATTTTCTGTGTTTGATAGAATATTATAAAGCGTAATATCTTTTATATTTGGGAAGGCTTTTCTTCCCTGACTGATTATTTTCGTATTCAAATTAATTTATCCTTTTTAATGATAGTTATATAATTAACGACTAACAGAGCCAATAATCCTACGAGATTTATTAATATGTTTCGAATAGTTATTCCAATATTCTTGTTGACGTTAAAATGATAGGTAATATGCTAGATTTTTGATTCTTGATCAAGTAGGAAAAGAAGTTCGTTGACTAATGTATTATCTTGGGAAATATGGGTATGATGATGATTATTCTTTTAATAAAGGTCCCACGGGAGTACTAAAAATACAATCCTATTATAAATAAATTAAGATTATAAAAAAAAGGATCTGCTATGAATGAGGGTTTTTTTGCTTATTATTTCCATTTCCCTGTTTCTTAAAATATCTTTATTTGTCAGTATTAAACTGGGATCTCGATATGGTATTCCCTTAGTTGAATTAATTTTTGCTAAATCATCAGTGTTTAGTTCAATTGTAGTATTAATTTTACTCTTACTCTTACTTGCAATAGTTCCCCACTGTTCTCTTTTTAAAGGATTTGTTTTAGCGATATTGAAACCGGCGTTTATCAGTCCAGCCCAGATTGGGATTGCACTGCTATAGGTTAGGAGAACTGCTGTATCAGTCATAGTGCGATACAATTCTTTGAAAAAATCGACTGTCCATAGCTCACTGTTTCGTTGTGAAGAAAAGGCATCTAGAAAAATAATATCAAAGTAATCATTTGCACATTTTTTAATACTGTATCGTGCATCGTCCCAATGGATTTTTAAGTTAACTTTATTTTTTTTATAATGATCCGTATTATAAATCTGCGATAAGCAATCTTTCCAAGCAAATTTGTCTCGCGTGTCTTCTAATATATTTGAGGAAGCAAACGATACAACCCTCTTGTCAATTTCCAGTGCTGTAATTTCTAAGTTATTTTTTGAACCGATCGTTTCGTTAATAGCACTTAGACTGTTATATCCCATACCGAAACAGACATCTAATATTTTGACGTTTTTTTCAAGGATCATCTTTCTGAGGTCACTTGGAGTAATGTATTTATTGATCGCTTCAAGTCTTGCGCCAAAGCGGGAATGATAGTGCTCTTTAAAATCTTCATTCCAAAGTGTTAGGGAATTATCTTTTGTGCTTACCAAACGAAACTCGTAGTCAGATTGTTTGATATTAGATTGTTTATCTCCTTGACTGAATTCCTGATAAATCATCTTTCGATCGATGTAGTCTTTAAATTGATTTTTATTTAATTGCCATTTTGGTGCAACGAGCTGATCTTCCTCTGTGTCTGTGCTTAATCGCATAATCGGAATATCCGGGGGTAAATGTCTAATGAAGTCAATTAGATAATCGGCATATTCATGTTCATAAAAAACGGGGAATGGATCTTGTTTATATTCTTTCGCTAATTTTGTTTTTTTTATAATATGGAGATTATGTATTTTAACTCCATCGATAGGTAAGTTCCCAATCTCGATTGCTGTTTGTACAAAATCGATAGCACTTTCACCAGGTAAGCCAATAATGACATGAACGGATACTTTTATAGATGATTCATTCAATTTTAATATCATATTTCGACTTTGAATCCAGGTGTGTCCACGATTTATTTTAAGTAAAGTAGATTCATTTGATGTTTGTACCCCCAGCTCAATAGATACATCATACATCTTGTTTAGTTTTCTAAGGAATATAAGTGCATTTTGGTCGATACAATCTGGTCTAGTCCCGAATATAACAACTTTAAAGGAGTGTTTTAATAATATTTTTTCAATTATAGCTTGATACTTTTTACTAAATATTGTTGAGTATGCTTGAAAATAAGCAATAAAATGTTTTGCTCCGTATCGTTTTCTTGCAAAAGATATTCCCATTTTAATTTGTTTCTCAATGTCTATTTCCTGGTTAATTTGAACCGCTTTATTGCCACCTTCAGAACAAAAACTACAGCCACCTGATTTATCAGCTAGTCTATTCGGACATGAATAACCCAGATCAATTGGTATTCGGTGAAGTATTTCCCCATATTGGGTCTGCATATAATTACGATAATTAGTGTAGGGTGTATTCATATCAAAATTTGATCTTATCAAAATTTTTTAGAGCAACAATATATGCACTTTTAATTTTATTAGATTCTGGGTGTGTTGTGTGCAATTTTTTTAAATCATTAAATATCACTAATGCTTCTTTCGTATTTTTTGTTTTTAATTCTGTTACACAGGCATTTGAGAGCACTCGGCCATATTCTTCACAGATAGCAGGAATATTTTTATGAGTCATATATATTTCGTTTACATGCTTAAGTACTTTCAAAAATTCAAGTTTATTGCCTATATTCCCATATAAAACTGAAAGATTTCTCAATAGATATGTTTTACAAATGATATATTCTGGAATCGGATGTATTTTATTTAGATCTTTTAGGCCTTTTAAGAGAGTTTTAATGGCAGTGCATTCATTATGCTTCAGAAACTCGATAGATGCGTTCACGAATGAATATGCAAGTTCAGATAGATTTATATCGCTATACTCGCTTAAATGCAGCAACTCGTACTGTATATTTAGTATTGATAAAATCCTTTTAATATTATTGTGCTTACTTAAAGATATAATGTATTCTCTCATTTCTGTTGAAACTATTTCTGGTGTTTTATTATTTATTAATAGTTCAGAAGCAGCTATATTGGGAATTTTCGAAAAAACTTTATCATATTCTTGAATAGTTTTGCTAAATATTGCATCTGCGATAATGAGTTTATCTGTATTATTCGGACTAGATCGTTTCAAATATGGTGCCAAATCCAAGTAAATCTTTTCATGATTTTGGATTAAATACTTTATATAAGAAATATCTTGGATGATCATTTCATTGTCTTCTTCTTCCATCCAGAGTAATAACCAATGAAGCCGTGTTACGATAATTAGATCAAGAAAGGTATCAATTGTAAGTTCGGATAAACTTAGCTTACTTGAAACAACTGATAATAGTTGTTTTATCCAATCACTTTTTAAATATTCAGTGTTTCCTACTGTGATACACCCTAGTAGGAAAGCAAGGTCGTATAATTGCTCTCCCGTTCGTGTATGTTCCCAATCCCCAATAATAAGGTCATCATCTTTATTAATGTAAATATTTTTAGGATGTAAATCTCCGTGGACGAGACCTTGTTCTAAATAATCCTTATATTTTACGAAACTATTATTTAAATAATCTAGAACAAAATGGATATCTGCCTCAATATTATTCTGCCTAGATCGCTTTTTTAGTTGAGATATAAACATTATTGATAATATATCTATTAATTTTGTCTGATGCTTATTCATTTCATTTAGATTTGAAATAAATTCGGCTAATTGTGTTGCATACTTAGGGTTGCTTAATAAATCAGGGTGATTGAGATAGTGATATAGTTCATACACGTTATTATCAATCCGATGAAAATTTCTTTGTGCTGATGTCTTAATCGGGTAAAGTATAAATGGCGATTTTTTTAAAGAATGGATGTTTGTTTCTTTAAAAAAATTATTAGCTGTTATTTTTAAAATGAAACACTCTTTTTTTGTTTTAATCTTAGAGATAATGGCTGTTTCACTTCTATTTAAGTCGCTTATTTTGATGATATTATCTAAGTGCCATGCATCACTTACTAGTTCCTTGAGATCCATAATATTAAAAATCGATTAAACGTTACTTTAACTGAATAGTTTTGTCTCCTGGATGCCAGTTTGCTGGGCACATTTCATTCGGATTCTCTCTCACGTGTATAGCGGCTTTTAACTTCCTAAGAAGTTCGCTTGCATTTCTTCCATACTGATCAGAATTAACTTCAAATGCATTCACCATTCCACCTGGATCGACAATAAAACTGGCACGTCTGGACATACCGTTATCATGCTGATACACATTAAGCTTTTTTGAGAATTTTCCATTATGATCCGCTGCCATTGGAAACTTTACTTTTCTTACCGATTCAGACTGTTCATGCCAAACTTTGTGAGTATGAACTGTATCGGTACTTATACTTATAATTTCTGCATTTAACTTTATTGCTTCAGCATGGATACTCGCGAGGGCTTCAAGTTCTGTCGGACATACAAATGTAAAATCAGCTGGGTAGAAAAAAAGGATTAACCATTTACCTCGATAATCTGAAAGCTTCAATTTATCTACTTTCCCGTTTAAACAAATATCTAATTCATAATCAGGTATCTTTTCTCCAATAATTTCGTGTATGAGTAAGTGCGAATGTGCTTGCTTGTTTTTGTTGAAAAACATAAAAAAACCTCCTCTGTAATTCTTTCTTTAATTTATCATAACACAGAATAAGGCTATTTTTTTAGAGAGAGAGCTTCTTTATACATAAGTGCGTCATCAATGCGAATAACATTGCCCTTTTCTTTATTTTTTAGTTTATTTAATTTTTTTTCTAAGTTTCTCGTTTTTATTTTGAGTTTAGTTTCCATTTCCTGGAAATATTTCAGATAGCTTAACTTTGATTTATCAACTTTAAGTTTCCATTTAAAGAACTTTGATTTTCTTAATTCACGAACTTTCCCATGAAATAACATTATATTTGATTCTATTTGTTCAAGTTTCATACTAAGTTCATGAACATCCGAAGGATGAATGACACTTGTTCCTTTTTTATCAATTTCAATTAGCGTTGATAAGTCATTGTTTTTGTATGCACTATTTATTGATTTCATGATTTTTTCACGCTGTTTTTTAGCCGATGATTCTTTTACTAAATCTGGGTGAAATATTTTCACAAGTTTTTTGAATAATTTAATAATATTTTTCTTTTTCTTTTTTCGTATACCCATTAGCATATTTTCATCAACATCTGCCTCTGTGTATGAAAAATTATCACCAGAAACCTTTTTTTCTGATAGATCTTTTGCAAATTGATCCCTTAAATCTTGTTTAATCTTGTTAATTTCTTCAGGGGATATACCTAAATCTTCAAGTTTAATATAGGCAAGTATCTCAAAATTCAGTTCTTCTAAATCATTCTGTCTCTTTTGTATTCGTTTTATATATTGAGATTTAATAGTTTCTATACTTTTATTTAATTCATCGTGAAGTTTTTTTACAGAATTAAATTCAGAAGCTTTCTCTGCTATTTTTTTCAGCAGTTTAACCTGTGAGTACTTATTGTATATTATTAATGCTTTATTTTGTTCCATTGCTTCTTCCATTATTAGCTAAAAGTTTAATCATATAACAAAATGAGCTAATTGAAAAATGTAGATATATACTGGAAGAAATTGTAGAAGTGTTTGACCTTGGCTATTTAATATTATTCAGCAAGAACTTCAGTTATCACCTGAAGAAGTTTCGGCGGTTTAAATGGTTTTACAATGTATTGCTTAATTCCAATCGATTTTGCTTCCTCAATCGTTTTTGTGTAATCAATACTGGACATCATTATAACCTTTGCATTCTTATCATATGCCATAATTTGTTGTAATGCTTCTAACCCGTCTAAGACTGGCATACGAATGTCGAGAATAGTTAAGTCCGGTTGTTCTGATTTATATTTTTCAACGGCTTCTTCTCCATTGATTGCTTCTATCATTTCGTGATTTGCATTAGATAGTAAACGTTTTACTCTAAATCGCTGGAATCCATCATCATCTGCAAATAGTATTTTAGCCATAGTTTATCCTTTTTAATTTTTTGGTATACTGAAGAAAAAGGTACTACCTACTTCCTCAGTAGATTCAACCCAGACTTCCCCTTTGTGTCGCTCAACTATTCGTTTACAAATTGATAAGCCAATACCAGTGCCAGGGTAAGTTTCTTTATTATGCAATCGTTCAAATATAATAAAGATTTTCTTTATCTGGCTTTCTTTAATACCAATACCATTATCCTTAAATGAAAAGAGAATATCTGTTTCTCTTTTTTCTGCCAAAACATGAACATGTGGTTGTTCATTCGTGCAGTATTTAATGCCATTACCTATTAAGTTTTGATATAATTGTACTAATTGTCCCCTATCACCGAAGACATCTGGAAGAGGGTCATGTGTTACGATTGCTTTCGTCTCATTTAGTACTGTTTGTAGATTATGAATTGATTCAGCCAATACTGCTTCAGAATTTACAGTTTCAAACTTATCACCATCAAGTGCTACTTTTGCATATGAAAGAACAGCAGAGATCATATCGTTAAGCCGAGTTGATTCCTTGATAGTATTATCTATTATGCTGATTGCTTCTTCACTTAAACTATCAATAAAGTCTTCTTTCAGATACTCAAGATAACCGGTAATTCCTCTTAAGGGTTCTTTCAAATCGTGAGATATTACGTGTGCATATTGCTCTAGTTCTTCATTTGATCTTTGCAGTGCCAATTGTTGACTTTGGGATTCCAGATATAGTTTTTTCATTTTCTTTTTTGATTTTATTGAACTAATGGCAATTCCAATATTGTTTGATATTTCGTTAAAAAAACTAATTTGAATCTCCGATAATTTTACAAAGGAACCTAGCTCTAATAGAGCAATTGTTTTTTGTTCTCTAATAATAGGTATTACAACGATGTGTGGGGGATTGCATTCACCTAAACCTGTTTCTACCTTAAAAAAGTCGCTAGGAACTCCAGAGAGAACCGTCGTACGCTTTTCTGATGCAGATTGACCAATAGTGCCTTTGCCATGTTTAAATCCATATTTTGATATATTGTCATTATCAACATTAAATCCATAAAAACTTGATAATTCATAAAATTGTGAGTCATTTATAATATACATAGCTCCAATTACTATGTTGTCATTTTGTACAAGAAACTGAATAATGTTTTCTGATAGATCTTTTACGGTTTCAGCTTTTCTCATTGCTTTATTAAGTTTAGATATCCCACTTTTTATAAGATTTTGTTTCTGATTCTCTTCAATATTTATTCGTATAAAACGTAGCATGCTGTTAAATGTGTGTGATAAATGATCCTTTTCGACCACATCGTCATAATCAACTAAGAAGTTGCCATCACTAATCGAATTCATTTTTTTAATTAATAGTTTTATCCGTTCATTTAATTGGTATGTTGCATATTTTATGCTTAAATTATTTTCTTTTAAAATTATATTATGGGAAAAATATCCTTGAGACATATCTTGAATTACATCTTCTATCTCTAGTAGAGATGAAGAATATATTTCGAGGTGCTTGACTAGAGAGTGTATGCCATTTTTTTTCGACAATAAATGATCGGGCCGATCTGATCGGTTAAATTCTTGGTCGATCCAGTTGTTTATATCAGATAGAGAAATTAGTAGTTTTGATATAACGTAATTCGTTATAATTAACATTATAATACTTAGAATTATAATGGATACAAGTATTTGATTTTTAGATTGATTTCTAATAACTTCTATAAAAACAGTTGCCATTGGAATAATTACAATCAAGCTAAGTGGTAGATACGTTTTTGAATGATGACAGTTATTCTTCAGTTTTTTTTTCAGACTTCGTAAAATGTTTCGTATTTTAAATCACTCCCCAATGAAAAACTTCTATTTAAAGAATACTTTCTTTTAGGTAAGTTTGCAATTCTTGTACAAGAGTAAATTTTGGTATTTTTTTTAATAGTTCTTCTAGATATGTAGTTTGATAGTTTTTTATAGTATCTATGTTTATAATAAATGAATAAGTGCACTCAATTGGGATGATGTCTAAAATTTGTGGATATTTTTTGCAAAGGTTTGGTCGTTTATTGTAATTTATACACGCGCCATCTATTGATAATTGATTACAGTTAAAAAGCCAGTCATTATTTGAGTTAATAGTAGATTTAATCCAAATTTTATTGCGAGAATCTTTCTGTTTCAATTGCTTAAACTCTATTTCAGATGAGATATTTTTATTATTAAAGCCAAGTTTCACATTTTTGCAGCAAAGCGACTTACCATTACAAGCATTGCAGGAGCCAACTCTAGTGAAAATATCATTTATTGCGAATAAATCATGATCATTCATGCTTAGTATTTTATCATACGATTAGGTGATAACTAATTTTGTTAAAATTTTGACTTTATGAATTGCATATGAAATACTGCTTAAAACAAAACACTGGAGGTAGTAATGGATATAACACTAAGTACAGATCAATATAAATCATTAGTTCAAATTATTTATTTGGGGCTAATTCAAATGGATATTGGTGGTAGTGATGATCAACGAAATGCAGCTTTTGAAGTAGAAGAATTTCTTTATTCTTATCATTCTGAATTTAAGTTGGATAATTATTTTAATTTAACGGAAGAAGGCATTTGCCCTAGTAAAAATATGCATAGCGATATGCAAAAAATAAGCATAAAATACGATGAAGACAGCTTTTGGAGTATGCTTGTAATAAAGCTTGCTGAAAAAGAAATCTCTTCTATATACGCACAAAATGATCTAGATAATATGACTGATTTTGAAAAGGAAGAGCTAGTGAGTAATGCAAGACGAAAATATTATAAAGAATTTAATGATAATGGTTTAAAAAATATTAGTTGTGATATTTAGTATAGTTAAATCTACTAAAACCCAGCTTTTTTAAGTTTTTCCAAAACTAAATTTTTTCTAAAAGGCTTTATTATGTAACCGATACATTGTTCATACATAGCTGCATCATAAGCATCTCGTTCATTAACCGATGTTACCATTAAGAATTTTGCTGGATGGCTTGGTGATTTGATAAATTCACTCTTATAATATTCCGATTCTGATGTTTTAATCTCACTTAAAACATCAAATCCATCCATTTCAGGCATCAATATATCTAAGCATACTAAGTGGTATGGTTGTTTCATTGTTAATGCTTTTTTAAATGCTTCAATTGCGGATGATCCCTCAGCGAAATCGTGACAGATACCCAGTTCGGATAAAATCATATTTAATTTAGTTCTACTGACGATATCGTCATCAACGATCATTATTTTCATATTTTAATTTTCCTTTATTTTTTTACCATAACATATATTGTTAGTTAAATTAATATAGCAGGTTAATATTAATTTAACTATTGAATTACTGACTTAAAATTTTCAAACTCTTTTTTTAACTCTTCAATGAAATTTGATGTACTATTTATCTCGTTATTTTTACCTTGCATTTCTATATCGGATGCAATGGCTCGCATCTTTTCTGAGCAAATATTGGCAGCAGCACCTTTAATTGTATGGGCTGAACGTCTTACTAAATCTGTATTCTTTTCTAAAAGAGCACTTTCAAGTTTTTTAAGTTGCTTAGGGAAATCAGTAATATAAAAGCCAACAATTTGATCAACAAGTGATTCGTCGACTGTTTCATCTCCAAATATTTGATCGATTAATTCGTCTCTATCAAATATCCCTTTTTTTTCAACTTTAAACTCTTTTTGTATCGGTTCATCAATTTTTATATCATATTGAATGTTCAAATGTTTATGAAGTAACATTGCAAGCTGTCTTGATCTTATGGGTTTACTTATATAGTCATCCATATTGGCTTCTAAGCACCGCTCTCGATCTCCTTTCATTGCATGCGCAGTCATCGCAATAATGGGCACTCTTTTTTTATTACCCTCAAATTCGCGGATTTTAACCGTTGCATCAAAGCCATTCATTATTGGCATTTGAATATCCATTAGAATGACATCATATTGCTTCTTCTTAAACATTTCAACAGCTTCTTTCCCATTATTTGCAATATCGCAATCGTAGCCAATTTTTTTAAGGATATTTGCAGCGACTATCTGATTGAAGTCATTATCCTCTACTACAAGAATGTTTGTTCCCCCGTTATCTTTAGCATTAGGTTTTAATGAATTTTTTATTTCTTGTTTTTTTGTTCCTTCAGCTGTAAGTTTGTTGAATAACGTAGAGTAGACAATCGGCTTTTGAAGTACACTTATCGTTTTATCATTTCTATATTTGCTTGTATCATGACTTGTCAGAAATAATCTCAAGTCAAGAATTGTTGAATTATTTTCTATTAACTTGGATATATTCAGATGGTTCATGTTTGGAATGTCATCAGAAACGATAAAAACATTAAAGGGTTTATTCTTTTTATTGGCATCTTTTATTTTTTTTAATAAGTCTTGTTGATTATTACAACTTTCAATGTTTGCGCCCCAAAAAAGTGCGTACTCCTTTATTACTTTAATACTTAATTTTTCATGATCTAGAACTAGAATGTTGATGTTTTCTAATTTATTGTTTTTCTTTACTATACTTTCATCTTCTATCTGTAATACTACATTAAATGTAAAAGTCGATCCTTTTCCAAATACACTAGTAACGCCAATGCTACCCCCCATCATTTCTGATAGATGTTTTGATATCGCTAATCCAAGGCCTGTGCCGTCATACTTTCTTGACATTGAATTATCTATTTGTGAGAAGGATTGAAATAAATTAGCAATATTTTCTTCTGCAATACCAATACCAGTATCACAAACACTAAACTCTATATTTGCTCTTTTTTTGGTTTCATTAATTAAATTTGCTTCTATGGATATTTTTCCAGTTTCAGTAAATTTTATTGAATTTCGTATTAAATTCAGAAGTACTTGTCTTAATCTCAAGGAGTCCCCTTTTACTAAACTTGGAATTTTATGATCAATGACACATGATAATACTAGATCAGATGATATGGTTACTGACATTGTATTTACAATATCATCTATCATCATCCGTATATCAAACTCCTCATTTTCAAGTTCAATTTTTCCTGCTTCAATTTTACTTATATCTAAAATGTCATTAATTATCCCAAGTAGATTCTCAGCAGAAGAATTAACAATATTTGTGAACTTTAGTTGTTCTTCAGTCAAGTTTGTATCTAGAATTAAATTAGTTATTCCAATAATTGCATTCATCGGTGTTCTAATTTCATGGCTCATGTTTGCAAGAAACTGACCTTTTGCTGCATTTGCTTGAGCAGCTTCAAGTACCATCGCTTCGGATTTTGTTATTGCGTTTGCTAATTTATTATTTGTCTTTGATAATTCTTTGTTTTTTGCAATCATTTCGACGGTACGATTATCAACAAGATCCTCTAAGTGATCACGATAATTTTTAAGCATCAATTCATTTTTTTTACGATCTGTTATATCTCGATTAATGGATAGAATACATCTTTTATCATTAAGAAAAATTGATTTTGCAGACATTAAGTATGTTCTAATACTACCATCTTTAATTTTTAATTCCGATTCGTAATTATTAACGATCCCTTCTTTTTTTAATAGTCCTAAAAATTGTTGTCTATCGTCTTCGTTACGCCATACTTGATATTCCAGAGTTGTTTTACCAATAACATCTTCTCTTGTGAAACCTGTTATTTCTGTAAACCCTTCATTTACATCAATAAATGAACCGGTCTCAATATCTGTTATAGTGATGGCATCAAGACTCGTTTGAAATGCCATATTAAAACGCTCTTCACTATCTTTTAAATTTTGCTGTCCATCAACTAGGGAAGAAATGTCCTCAACCACACCATCGATATAAATCATATCCCCATTTACATCGTATACGACACTAGATGTAATAGATGCCCAAAATTTGCTCCCATCTTTCTTTAATAATTGAGCTCTTTCTGCTATTACGGAACCAGATAGTTCAAGTTTTGCAGAAACACGTCTATAATCATCTTCGTAAACATATAGGTCTTGAGTTGATACCTTCAAAAATTCTTCTGGATTATCATAGCCAAACATTTTGACAATAAATGGATTGGCCATAAGTGTATTCCTTTTTCTTCCCAGAGAACTTCTATATAGCCCCGTGTATATGTTGTTTACAAAAGAACGGTGCTTTTCCTCACTGGTTTGAAGTTCTAATTCAGCTTCCTTTCTGACTGAAATATCCCTAAATGCGATAACAACACCTGTTGGTTTGCCTTTTTTCTGAATTAGACCAGTGCTAGCTTCAATAGGAATCGTACTCCCATCTTTGGAGGAGAGTACAAACTCTCTTAACACAGGCTTGGACTTCTTTTTTATAAAATCATTAAATATGCATGATATTTCTTCTGTTTGTTCTTGGTTAAAGAAATGTAGAGATAGGAAGTTTGTACCAATCAACTCTTTTCTAGAATAGCCAAGTTTTTCGATGATATTATTATTTATATCATTAATATTGCCATCAAGGTCTAGAAAGATTAAGAAGTCGTTAACTGAGTTAAATATTGATCTAAACTTATCTTCATTCTCTACCAATTCCTCTCGAATAATTTTACTCTTGGTAGTATCCAATACCATTGCTTGCACACCTGTTAATTCCCCCTCTTCCCTCAGTAAGTTTATATGTGCTTTTGCCCATTTTTTACTCCCATCAGCCTGTTTATACTCAAATTCGATCGGTTCGTTTATACTCCCTTTAATTGCTTTTTTAAAGAAAGCAATAAGTGATTTTACATGACAAATATCAATGTTTGGTAGTTGCGTAAAATGTTTGTCCACTAATTCTTCAGAAGAATATCCCGTCATCTTTGTAATAGCTGGGTTACTTCCAGTTACGACACCCATTAAATTAACGGTAAATATACCTAGCGGAGACATTTCGACTATACTCTTAAACTTTTTCTCAGAGGCTACTATTTTTTTATTTGACTCAATTTTATCTGAAATATTACGAAAACTTGAAATTTGTCCAGTATACTCACCATCTTGTATTAACGGACAATAGTAATGTTCTACTACGCGGCCGTCATCAGTATAAATTAAATCGATTCCAACTTGTTTCTCTGGGTGAAATAACTGGACAGTGTCTTGTCCAATCTTTTTTTTATCAATTGTATCATTAATTATTTTGCTTATTTTTTCTATATTACATTGATCAATATATATTTGAGGTATATTCCACATTTTAATGAATCGTGTATTTATATGCGATAGCAGCCCATCTGGTTTGAATAATAAAATGCCGTCAAAAGTTGACTCGAGGGTGGCTTTAATTAGATTTTCATGTTCATGTTCTTTAATTTTTAATGCTTTTTTTTCTGTTATATCCTTCGATAAATATAACAAAGTATCATTATTTATCAAATTGACGGTTGTATCAATATCGCGCCACTCTCCATTTTTATGTTTAAATCTATATTCAATGTTTTGTGAAATATCTGCTTTTTTATCAAGAAACAATCCTTTCGCTTTTTCAAGAAGATACGATTTAAGTAAGGGTACTAGGTTAATCACATCTTCCGGATGTATATAGTCTAGACATTTTTTGCCGAGTATTTCTTCTTCGGAATACCCTAACATTTTTGTTAGTGAAGGACTAAAATATGTATATTTCGGACTTATCCCAAAATTTGACATTGCGATAACATCTTTTGAATTTTCTGTAATCATTTTAAATAATCGTTCGTTTTCAATCAATATTTCTTCTGTTCTATACTTTGAAACAATGCTAGATATTTGTGATGCAATAGTTTCAAGAGCTGGTTTAAGGTAGTCTGGAAATATCTTATCTTTATGTGAGGCAAGGTTTATTGATCCGATCACTTCATCATTGTTTATTAGTGGGATACATGCCATCGCTTTTAATTGTTCTTTAAGATGTTTTTGGTTTTTTTTGACCTTAATTTCACTATATAATTCATATTGAGGAGTTCCTTTTAATACCAGCTTTACTCTGGAAGATGTTATCTTAAAGTTACTTGTAAGTTTAATAAACTCTTTGCTTAAATTATGTTGAGTGAATAAAACGAGGTTTTCCTTTTTTTTATCAAATAAATAGATTCCGCCACAGTCTATTGTACTAAACTTTTCTAATAGTATTAGAGTTTCTAATAGCGTTGCTTGTAAATTATTAGAGCTACTAAAAGTTAAGCCAATATCACGTTGTATTTCTAGTAAAATTTCAGATTGTTTGCGTTCTGTAATATCATTTATAACAACCGCCATTTTTAACGGTTTATTGTTCTTATAAATAATTTTAGAATTTAATCGTACCCATATTAGATTTGTATTTTTTCCTCGAATCTTAAATTCCACAGTTTCTGAAATTTTTTCTCCAAGAAACACTTTTTCCATTCGGCTCAAAAAAAGCTTAGCACCATCTTTGTCTAATATATTAAGGAGGTTTAGTTGAAGAAACTCTTCTCTGCTGTAACCAGCTATTTCACACATGATATCATTAACGCTAAGTATTTTTTGCGTTTTAATATCTAATTCATATATCCCAACCGGTGCATTATTGAATAACTGTTTGTATCTAATACTATCTGGATTATGGGTATCCTTTAAATTTTCAATCTCGTTCATGTTTTTCTGTAGTTTATCTCGCAAGCATTGCACGTGGCCTACAAATAAGCCTGTTAGCACCAAATAAACCAAGGCAAAGAGCTCAGTTGAAGTTAATACCGAGAGGATAGGTATGTTTCCTAATTGCGAGATAACAAAGCAGGTAAATAATGTTGTCGGAATTGAAGCAAGCACGCCCCCTTTTTTTCGCCATTGCCACCCACTATATAGGACCGGCAGTAAAGTAAAGGCCCAGATCTTAACCTTAAACATTGGGTATGTTAAATAGATTAGACATAGATAGAGAACTAACATAATTGTAATTTTTATGATTGTTTGAACTCTTACAGGCAAGATTTTGTTAATTAGAGTAAGTTTGAAAAAGAAAAATACTATTTTTTTTGTACGCTTTGTTATTTTAGATAACATATATAATCCCCGATTTAATCTTGTTATTTATTCATTTACCCAAAACAAATAATGATTAAACATGTAAAAGGATTAATGTATACAAAACACAAATTGGTTTACGGGTTTTGACTGAAACTAATTTGTGCTATTTTATGCATACTTTATAGATTAATAGTTTAAGTCTATAAATATATTTCAGGGATGAATTCATTAGTTTATCTGTCCTAATTTCCCACCTTTTAATACATTTATAATACTTTGTTTAAATATTTTAATAAGCCAATCTTAATTAAGACGCTGTAGCAGGAGTTAAGTAAACAGACTATAATAAATAACATGAAAATATCGATTATTGCATTGGGAACACGTGGAGATTTGCAGCCCTTAATTGCTCTAGCGTATGGCTTAAAAAAGACGGGGCATCAGCTAGAGATAATCCTTGATAGTGATTATGAGTACTTAATAAAGCGATATCCATTTAGCTATATACTTATAAACGGAGTTCAAACGATGTTTGAACAGAATACTGTTATTAATAAAATGAATAATTGCTACCATGCATGTGAGGAATCTGATGCTATAATTTTTTCTCCTCATCCATTTTCTGTAATTGGGTATCATATTGCGGAAAAACTTGATATACCTTGTTTCTGGGCATCGGGCTTTCCCTCTTTTTCAAGTCCGGAAATCCCTGACGAGTTTTTACCAGGGGTAAATATTTATGGTTTTTACAATCAACATTTTCATTATTTGCTAAGTCAATGGAGAGAAAAAGACTTAAAACTTAGCTCTTTAGGATTAGATCCGGCTTGTCCTCCTTGGAAGCGAATGAGAGAAGAAAAATTACCGTTTTTGTATTTTTTCAGCAAACACCTACTAAGTAAATCTTCAACTTGGCCAGATTCAGCTTATATTTCTGGGTTTTGGTTTCTTGATACTCATCCCGAGTGGATGCCTTCGGATAGATTACTGACTTTCCTTGAAAATGGTGCAAAATCTATTTATTTTAATTTTGGTAGTGTTTATATTCAAAACCCAGACAATATCATCAACCTCATACAGGAAACAATTAAAGGGACACATTATCAAGCAATTATAACAATTGATAAAAAATCCCTTAAAAAACAGCCAGATCCAAGCTCGATACTGCTTATGGATAGCATACCGCATAGTTATTTGTTTAATCATGTTGAACTTGTCGTACATCATGGTGGTGTCAATACTGTTGGAGAAATTCTTAGAGCAGGGGTTCCCTCTGTTCCGGTGCCATTTATGACGGATGGTCCATTATGGAGTCATCTATTAAATAAAAAAGGATTATGCCCTAAGCCTGTACATTACAATCAACTAAGCCCTTACGTTTTAGCTGATTCTATACATAATGCTCTTAATGATGAAGACAGTATCTTACGCCTTAGAAAAATTAAAAATTTGATTTTATCAGAAAAAGGTGTTGAATATGCAGTAAAAATAATCAATAATTACTTCTTATGAAATATTTTAGTGTTCCAGCCGATTTTAAAAAAGAGAATCTTGATCTATACGCTGCTATAAATGAGCAATTTGTCGATTCAAAGATTTATGAAACTTATGGGCAAGTAACTATCGATGATTTTATTGGATCTGGTCGTATGGTTGACTGTTTGCCCACTATTGATCTAAAAAATCTTAGTAAATATGTTGAATACTCAAAAAATATTGGAATTGATTTTAACTATACATTAAATAGTTCGTGTATTGGGAATGCAGAGTTTTCAAAAAAAACATCAAGTAAAATAAAAGAGCTACTAGAAAATATCTATGCATCAGGGATTCACACAATAACCGTTACTCTTCCCTTTATCTTTGATCTGATTCAGTCTATGGATATACCATTTAAAGTAAAAACATCTACTATTTGCCAAGTGTCTACCGCTAATGCCGCTATTCATTACAAAAAGATGGGAGCAAGCCAAATAGTTGTAGATGAAAACATTACTCGAGATTTTGCTAGTCTTAAGCAAATTTCAAATGCATTTGGTGATGGTGTTGAAATTATAGTAAATAGCATATGCTATAAAAACTGTCCCTATAAGAATTTTCATTATAACCATGAATCTCATTGTACTGCTTTAAGCGATGGGCAGGATACCAAGGATTATTATCATATCAAGTGTGTTTTGCAAAAAGCAGATGATCCGATTAATGCTCTAAAGTTAAATTGGATAAGGCCTGAAGATATAAAATTCTATGAAAATATTGGCATCCAGTACTTCAAATTGCAAGGTCGTCAATTTGCGCAGTATGGTGATCCAGTCAAAACACTAAAAGCATACATAAACGGACATTATGAAGGAAATTTACTTCAATTGCTTACCTTCTTTACCTTACCGCAGGGTGAACGTTTCATTGAGAACAAAAAACTGGATGGGTTTCTTGATCCGTTTATTAATAAGCGTAATTTTTGTATTGATGATTGTAATACTTGTTTGTATTGTGCTGAGTATGCATCCAAGTGTATGGATATTAATCGGACTAAGCATATTAATAATTTTGCAAAAAATAAATATGAGAAAGAATTATTTAATCTAATCCAATCATTAGCCGATTAATCCGTTGCTTATCGTTTTTAAGAATTCACTATTGTTTATCTCTACATTGTACTCTAATAAAGTTCAGGGATGAATCGTTGTGTATCGATTGGTGGTCGAAGATAGCTCTTTGGTGCTTTTTTCCTATCTTTTAACTTCAGTGGACTGGGGGTTAAATCCTTATAAGGTATTAATGATAGCAAATGATTAATACAATTTAGTCTTGCTTTCTTTTTGTTATCTGCATTCACGACATACCAAGGTGATTTCTCCGTATCAGAAAAGTTAAACATCTCATCTTTTGCTTCAGAATATTCTAGCCATTTATCTCTTGATTCTAGGTCCATTGGACTCAGTTTCCATCGTTTAACCGGGTTATCCATTCTAGCTTGAAATCGCTTTTCCTGTTCTTCATCACCAACTGAAAACCAATATTTAATAAGTATTGTGCCAGAGTCTATTAACATATTTTCAAATATTGGACAGGAGTTCCTGAAATCCTGGTACTCATTACTTGTACAAAAGCCCATAACCGTCTCGACACCTGCTCGATTGTACCAACTACGATCAAATAAAACCATCTCACCACCGGAAGGCAGTTGATTCACATATCGTTGAAAATACCACTGAGTCTTTTCTTTTGGAGATGGAGTCCCAAGCGCCACAATGCTGCATATTCGTGGGTTTAAACATTGCACAATTCGCTTTATGACACCGCCCTTCCCTGCTGCATCTCTACCTTCGAACAGTACAACAACTTTTAACTCTTTTTCTTTTATCCATTCCTGGAGTTTAACAAGTTCTATTTGTAATCGATTTAGTTCTCGATTATAAGTTTTATCTAGTAGCTTACTTTTTTTATGTTTAGACATAGTTTCTCCTTATGAAAATTCGACTCCAGTTACCGCAGACACCAATTTACCGTACTTAACACCTTTAATACTAATAATTTTACCTGCTATTTCCTTGATTCTTTTATTTGTATCTTTAAGAATTAGCACCTCTAGGCAATTGTGGTGATCAACGTGCAGATGAGTATTTGTAATAATAGAGTCAAAGTAGTCGTGCTGCACATCAGTCAAAACTTCTCCGATGTTGTTGTGATGGTGATCATATATTATGGTGAGTGTGCCAAAAGATATTTTTGTATCGTCACCCTGGTGCTGTTCTGCTAATTCATTACGAATTAAATCTCGAAATGCTTCAGATCGGCTTTTATATCCTTTTCTTGATATTAATTCATCATATAGTTTAATTAATTTTTCAGGGATAGATACCCCAAATCGTGATAATTTATCGCTCATATATTTCTATTATAATCAGAAAGTAAGTTAATGTGAAACAGGATTGCCGATTATTTTTTTCTTATGAGTATGTGGTATTAGTGAATGTGGCTTTTCCAGATGATGCTTTTTAAGAAGAGTCTCATTAGCAAGGATATCTTTAATATCTCCATCAGCGACTATTTTGCTGTCATTTATGATAATACACCTCTTGCAGGTTTCAAGGAGAAACTCCAAATCATGAGAGGCAACTAACATCGTTTTATTAAGAGACTTAATAATTTTAATTATTTGTCTGCGATTTTTAGCATCAAGGTTTGAAGTGGGTTCATCGAGTAAGAGCAATTCTGGATTCATTGATAAAATACTGGCAAGAGCAGCCAATCGTTTTTGCCCTCCTGATAAATGATGTGGCATTTTATTCTCCATGCCCGTTAATGATACTTCACCCAAGGCTTTAGTCACTCTTCTTAGGACTTCTTTCTTTTTTATTCCCATGTTAATAGGGCCAAAGGCAATATCATCAAATAACGTAGCAGAAAAAAGCTGATCATCTGGTGATTGAAACAAATAAGCAATCCCTGGATTAAACGCATTTGTCTTTATTTTGGTGTTGTTAAATAAAATTTCTCCGTTGGCCGGTTTTAGTATGCCTGCTAGGATTAAATATAAGGTTGTTTTCCCAGACCCGTTTGGTCCGACAACCGCAATTTTTTCTTCCTCGTTTACTTCAATATTCAGATTGGATAGTATCTCTTTTTTATCTGGGTATGAAAAAGAGAGATTAGTGATTGATAATAATGATGTCATGATATTTCGATCCAGATAATAGTGCAGCACAACACAAAAAAAATAGAACTTAACCCTATATCCGTAAAGTTCGCTTTTTTAGTATACTCAAGTTTACCCTTTAGCATAAACCCTCTCATTATCATTGCATCATATATCATTTGGCTTTGTTCGTAACTATTAATAAGCAATGAGCCCATAATATTTCCTGTAACCCTTAAATGACTTTTTAATCCAAGCAACTTATACCCTCTTAATCTTGCCGAACATAATAACTGTTTAAGCTTAGTTAAATATAAAAATATGTAGCGATACGTAAACGTTAAGATGCTTATTAGCTTTTGTGAAACTCTAAAATATTTTAATGCATCTGTAATTTGATTAAAAGGTGACGAACCCAATAATATAATAAAAATGATATAAATTGAAAAAGATCGTAGTAGTATTTGTCTTGCGAGTATTAGTCCTTCATAATAAATTTTTATAAAATATATGGAATAAAGGATTTTACCTCCGGAACTAATAATTAGTACTGGCAACATGATAAATAGAATAAAAAACAAAGGCAATAACGCTTTTAAAATATACGATACAGGTAATTTTGATAAAAGCAGAAGAATAAGAGAAAGCGAAACAGCAATGACTAAGGTTAATAATTTTTCAGCAAAACTACAGGAGAAAATTAAGAACATTAAGATAAGTACTTTATGTCGAATATCCCAACTGTGAATAATTGATTGTCTTGAAGCGTATTTGCCAATATCCATATTTATCTTTTCAGCATATCTGGTTTAATTGTTAGTATTTGTCTGATTATAAAAAAGGTAATGAACCCTTCTACAAATGCAAGCAAGGCATTTGATATAGAAAATAGGTACGCAATACCTGCAAACTCCTCCCCGGAAAAATAAATAACAAGAAGAACGAGTAATGACGCAATAATAACCGCAAACATAGAAGCCGAGGCAGCCGTTAAAGAAATAATCGTTATATTTTTGATCCGCTTAGAGGCTACTATAAATATATAATGTGCAAATATTGCGGGAATACTGAATATTAGGCTGTTAATGCCTAAAGTGGTAATGCCACCATGGCCGAACATAAGTGCTTGAAAAAATAAACCAACAATAATAGCGGGAATCGCTTGTGTCCCAAGTATTATTCCAAGGATACCAAGTAATGTTAAATGAACAGATACCATGCCAATTTTTATGTGAATAAGTGATGATACAAAAAAAGCAGCACCCATTAATGATATTTTAGGGATATCTTTTTCTTTAGTTTTTTTCAGTACTAATCCCGTAAGGACAATTGCCCCGGCATAACCGGCTAAGCAAATTTCTGGATTTAATATGCCATCACTAATGTGCATTATTTTCTTTTCCTTTAGTACTAAAATACAAGGCTGTTCCAATAAACCCCCAGATGATGCTTATAGACATTATGATTTTTTGTAAGATCGTGACAATCTTTCTATCAGTTTGACTTTTTATATGTAAATTTTGATCAATATCTAGATTGATTCTCATACCATGTCCGCTTTTATCTCGTACTTGAATGCTCCATTCACCGGGTTTATCTGGTGTAAATTGGAAGATACCCGCCGTATTAGTTTGGGATGTATAAGAAATACTGCTACTGCCTGGAGCAAAAACTAATACTTTTGCCTTAGACATCGGTGTTCCAGTATCAAACATTGCTTTTATTTTAGCTGTATTCTCCGGGACAATCACATACTTTGTACCGTGACAATAAGTGATTGTTGCAATAAGTATTAACACTAATAAGATTAGTCGATGCAAGATAATATTAGATCCCTTTTGACGATTGATTGTTGACTTCGCAGTGGCCTTCACCTAAGTGTCCCAGTGTCCAGATTGCATGGATTAATGTTTTATACTGTACTGTGTGACTTAATTCTTTTTGCGATATATCTACAGCTCCATTGGTTTGGAATTGATAAAAATAGTTGAAACCAACTGATCCTGTATTGATGTGATCATCCATAGGAGCTGCCTTATCTCCAAAAATATGATCAAAATGAAATGTTATTTCAACTTCCGATTTTTTTCCAGGTTTTACTATCCCCTTTATTACGTCGCCCACATATCCTTCTTTCCCATTGAACATCATTTCTTCATCTAGCTTTATAGCAAAAGGGACCTTTTCCCCGTTTTTTGATGCTATACCCTTCATTATGATTGAAAACCCCTTATATGGCCCATCTGTAACTCTTCTAATATCAAACTTTAATGATTGATAATTACCTGGTTTTATCTTTTCAATAGTATCAATTTTGATAGGAGCTGCATTTTTGTCACCAAGGGCCAAATCTACAAGATAAGCTTTTTTTAGACCTGCTAACAAGCCCTTGTTATATGCAGTAGGATTTACGATATTTACATATATTCTATCAAAACTAATTTGCCATCCGTCTTTATCCACAAATCCTTGTTTCACAAAATCTTCACCATTTGCTGTAAAAACAAGTGTGCCTAGTTTCTTTTGGGTTGAACATGAGATAAGTAAAAATATAAAGAGTAGTGTAATTGTAGCGGAAATATTTTTTTTCATAATTAGTCCTTTAATGATTTGTAACTAATAGAAGGGTAACACGAATACGCAATAAGTGTCACTACTTGCAAAATAAAGTGGATTTTTTGAAGAGCTGAAGTACCTTGTGTTTTTTTTATTAATGAATGAAAGTTGCAAGTATTATAAATATATAAATGTTTGTGGATTAAAAATTATGAAATTTATTCAACTTCGAGTAAATGATCTAACTTATCTGCTTGTTCTATAATTAGAATTTCTTTTAATGTTAGACCGATCATGCCGAGTTCTTTATATAGTGCTTTGCCTGTGGTATCGCTAGCTTCTTTAAGTGCTGCTACACTGGTATCGATAAACGAGATAATTGCTTG
>Ga0075111_1000165_pt1 | contig 32544 bp, 36 predicted proteins | sample AntAceMetag02UKK_FD_69787 | JGI IMG/M metagenome (GOLD analysis project Ga0075111, IMG submission 69787) | Saline lake microbial communities from Ace Lake, Antarctica - Antarctic Ace Lake Metagenome 02UKK | ecosystem: Environmental > Aquatic > Non-marine Saline and Alkaline > Saline | place... | reverse complement strand
GCCTTTTTCAATACCTAGTGATTTGTAATAATCTTTCGATGCCATATTTTTTTCGTTCCTTTACTAAAGGGATAGGTTAGATCATAACCTATCCCTTATTAATTTTACAAGCGACTACTTCTTCTTTTTCTTATCTTTCTTATCGTCCTCATCTGCTTCTTCAAACTCTGCATCGACAACATTTCCATCTTCTTCTTTCTTTTCTTCACTTGCTGCTTCTTCTGTTTCTGGGGCTGCTTGTTCAGCTCCTGGTGCAGCTTGTTCAGCTGCAGCTGCTTGCTCGTACATTTTTGCTGCTACTTCATGAACGATCTTTTGAAGTTCTTCCGTTTTAGACTTAATTGCTTCTACATCATCTTTAGTCGCAACTTCTCTTAATTCTTTAACTCCGTCTTCTATCTTAGTTTTAGTCTCTACATCTACTTTGTCTCCAGCGTCTTTGATTGTTTTTTCTGCTTGGAAACATAGGCTTTCTGCTTGATTTCGAGCTTCAATACTTTCTAACTTTTTTTTATCTTCCGCTTCGTGTGCTTCTGCTTCTTTTTTCATTTTTTCAATTTCTTCATCGCTTAGGCCTGATGAATTTGTAATTGCTATCTTTTGCTCTTGGCCAGTGCCTTTGTCTTTCGCTTTTACATGAACGATACCATTTGCATCAATATCAAAGGTTACTTCAACTTGAGGAACTCCTCTTGGTGCAGCTGGAATTCCTGTTAAGTTGAAACGTCCAAGCGTTCTGTTATCAGCAGCCATTGGTCTTTCACCTTGAAGCACATGAACTTCAACACTATCCTGATTATCAGCAGCGGTACTAAATACCTGACTTTTCGAAACAGGAATTGTTGTATTCTTTTCAATAATCTTTGTAAACACACTACCCAAAGTTTCAATACCTAAAGAAAGTGGAGTAACATCTAAAAGGACCACATCTTTAACATCACCAGCAAGTACTCCTCCTTGAATCGCGGCTCCCAGTGCTACTACTTCATCCGGATTTACACCTTTGTTTGGTTCTTTTTTAAAGAATTCTTGAACACTTTTCTGTATTATTGGAATACGAGTAGTACCCCCAACAAGAATAACTTCGTCAATCTCATCAATTGATAATCCTGCATCCTTTACAGCAACTCGGCATGGCTCAATACTTCTTTCGACATACTCTTGGATCATTTGCTCAAACTTTGCACGAGTTAATGATAGGGTCAAGTGTTTTGGACCGGTTTGATCTGCTGTGATAAATGGTAGGTTAATATCGGTTGATTGTGCTGAAGATAGCTCAATTTTAGCTTTTTCAGCCGCTTCTTTTAGTCGTTGTAATGCCATGGTGTCTTTTGATAAATCAACACCGTTATCCTTCTTAAATTCAGTTACTAACCAATCGATTAGTAGTTGGTCGATATTGTCTCCACCTAAGTGAGTATCACCATTTGTTGATAAAACTTCGAAAACACCGTCACCTAACTCTAGTATCGAAACATCAAATGTTCCACCACCAAAGTCGTAGATTGCGATTTTCTCATTCTTCTTTTTCTTGTCTAAACCATATGCAAGAGATGCTGCTGTTGGTTCATTGATAATACGCAATACTTCAAGACCCGCAATAGTACCAGCATCTTTTGTTGCCTGTCTTTGACTATCGTTAAAATAAGCCGGAACTGTAATAACTGCTTGACTGACTGTCTCACCTAAATATGCTTCAGCATCTGCTTTAATTTTCTTCAAAATCATTGCCGATACTTCTTGTGGGCTGTAATGTTTACCATCTACATCAACAACAACATCCCCATTTTTACCATCACCAATTTTAAATGGCACCATTGTTTCTTCTTCTTTAACTTCTTTATGCTTTCTACCCATGAAACGCTTAATTGAGTAAATCGTATTGTTTGGATTAGTTACCGCTTGTCTTTTAGCAACTTGTCCAACTAGTCGTTCCTTATCTTTTGTGAATGCAACAACAGACGGGGTGGTTCTACTTCCTTCAGCATTTGTTATAACCGTTGGTGCATCTCCTTCCATAACCGCAACACATGAATTTGTTGTACCTAAATCTATTCCTATTATTTTTCCCATATTACTCACTTCCTTTCTTTGTTTACTCGGAGACTACAACCATGGATGGTCGTAAGACTCGTTTATGAAATAAATATCCTTTTTGATATTCTTTAATAACAATACCTGGCTTGGTTCCATCTTGAACTTCTTGCGCTACAGCCTGATGAAAATGGGGATCAAAGTCTTTGGAAATTGCCACAATTTCTGACACTCCTTGCTTTTTCAAAAAATCCATTAATTGCTTGTATATCAACGTAAATCCATCATATACATGCGTGGTTTCTTCCAACTCATTATCTGGATGTAATGCTCTATCAAAACTATCAATAATTGGTAACAAATCGATCAAAGACTTATCTAACGCATATTTAACAAACTCTGTTTTTTCAGTTTCCATTCGTCGCCGAAAATTATCAAACTCGGCACGTCGTCGAAGCAGTTGATCTTTAAGATCCTTAATTTCCTCATCTTTTTTCTTTATCAATTCCTTCACTTTTGCACTCGTACTTTTCTTTGTCTTTTTTTCTTTCTGTTTCAAATCATTCAAGTTTACAGCTTCTGACATAATTTCTTCTTCTACTTTTTCAGTGTTTATTTCTTCTGCTTCAATTGCTGATTTATCCTCGGCTACTTCTTGCTTTTCTGATTCTTCCATTACAAGCTCAGCCTCTTTAACTTCAATTTTCTGTTCAGTATTTTCACTATCTTTCTGCATTACAATCACTCACCTCCTTATTCTTTTTTACATAAATAAATTATGGATCTTCTCTTTTAGAAGATCCGTTATATAGGACATTCGGCTGAAATTCTTCTCATATCTCATACGTGTTGGCCCTAATATTCCAATATTTGCAAAACACTCCCCCTCAAGATTAACATCGCTGTAAATCAAAGAAGTATCTGACAACTCTTCTAAAAAATGTTCCGCCCCAATTCGTGTTTGAACCTTTCGATCATTTCCTTTCAAGTTATCAAATTGATCAAATACTGATAGGAGCTTACTTTCATCCTCTATTATTGAATTTATTTTTTTTAGGGTCTCAATTTCTTGAAACTCGGGGATAGATAGTAGCATATTTTTATTTTCTACAATCGCATTTCGTGACGATAATTTTTTTGCACTCTTCTTAATAGCAGATCGAACCTTATTCAGTATCTGTTCGTACGCTGAAAACAGATGCATAACCTTTTGTTTGTTTTCACTCAGCATATCTTCAATATCTTCAACTGGACTATCCTTATAAATATTGTTTAAATATTCTGTAATTTTATTAAGCTCTATTTGTGTAATGTCGATCTCCTCAATGGAAACGATCTCTTCAAAGTTTTCACCATAATTATTAAGAATTACCACCATCACTTGGTGAACATTCAATAAGACTAGCTGAATAAACTTGATAATGTTTTTTCGATAATTCTCTGTTACTACAATCACAGGTGATTGAGATAGTTCGGCCAAGATACAAGCCGTATGGGATAAAATGCTACATATACTCGACGACATTTCGTTAATAGATCCATGCAAAAAGGTTCGTTCTTTTGTAGAAATCGCAACCGAATTCATTAGCTTATCCACAAAATACCGGTAACCTTTATCTGTTGGAATACGACCAGAAGATGTATGTAAGTTTTGCACATACCCCTCTTCTTCTAATAATGCTAATTCGTTTCGCATTGTAGCGCTACTAATATTCAGGTTTGTTTTTTTTACCAAAGCAGATGACGAAATAGCTGAATTATTTTCTATATAATCCTTAACCAGCGCATACATAATCTCTTCTTTTCTGTTTGCTGATTGCATAAAATCTCCTTCGTTATCGACCCTCTAATTAGCACTCTATGCCCAAGAGTGCTAATTAGATTATCACTTTAGATATTCATTGTCAATAAACGTGATTTTTTTACATTAACGTTATGGCGTTAATCTCTTTTGTTAACTGGAAGAAGCTGTTTCACATTAGCTCTTCTAATAAATCAAAATCAATCTATGTTTATATTATTAAGAATTGGGAAAAAATAATAATATAAGCAAATAAAAACATGAAGGAGATGTATATGGATAAAAATACTAACTCAACAAAAAATGGTCGAAACTTGGAACTTAGTATCCTGACTCTTTTTAAAAATAGTGTAGACTTTCTAGCAGCCTTACCTAGATAAGCGCAAGGGCTTACTATATCAAATAGTTCATGATTAACGCATCTTCGCTCTTCTCGTAATAGTTTTTGCGAATATCTATTTTTTTAAAACCGTTATTCTCATAAAAACGGACTGCTGGACTTGTGGCCCTAACTTCTAAAAATATTTTTTGCACACCACTTCGTTTCATTAGATCAATTGCGTTTTTTAATACCCTCGCCCCATAGCCCTTACTTTGATACTCTTTATCTATAGCTATGTTTAATAAATCGGCTTCCGGTAGTATGATTTGAAAAATAAGAAATCCAATACAATTATTCCCGAAAAAAACACTATACATCCTATGATTCGTTTCGAGTCTTTTTTTCTCAAAATCTTCATATTTCCAGGAAGCAGATATCTCATCCTGATATATTCTAACTATTTTATGGATATCTGTTTCGCTTGAGGGTTTAAGTCTTAGCTCTGGCATTAGTTCAAACCAAGTTTTTTAGACTTGGTATTGATATTGACCGGATATGAATAATAAGGTGCTACTTTTTCAAGAGTAGTATGTTTTTTCTGCTTTGATAAAATAATCGCATCTTTTGCTAATGGCGTTGCAAAATGAAACTGTTTCACAAATTCTTTTGGAACTATTTTCATATCCCCCACAAGGATAAAATTACCTTTTATCTGATTCAATTTAGAAAATAATTGATCCTTAGAAACTACCTGACTGGGAAGTACTTCGTTAAAGGAGCCACCTCCATACATGCCAAAATTCACTTCGTCCTTTCGTGCCTCCATTGCCACAACAATCAAACCATCATATACACGGTATTGATAGGCGAGTACTTCTACTGAATTTATAATCTTAATCGGTATTTGCTTAACAAGTGCGATTGTTTTAACAACCGTTAATCCGATTCGAATACCCGCATAGGTACCAGGACCGTTGATCACAACACATTCATCAATATCCGAAATGGTTTTCTCAGCCGACACTAGAAGCGAATCTATATGGATTAGAATATTATCGATGTTCTGCTGCTGACAACTCAATTCTCCTAGAATCATATCATTATCAATCAGACAAACACTCATCGTTTTTGTAACAGTCGATACACCCAATTTAAGCATTCGTTATTTCTATCCTCCTGCATCCATCTAATAAATCAATTTTTATTTGGTAATATTCCTTTGGCAAAACCTCTGGGAATAGATTAGCCCATTCTATCAGTGTAATCGAATTTTCATTAAAATACTCGTCGATCCCAATTTCCATTAATTCATCACTATGGTTTATTCGATAGAAATCGATATGGTTTATTTTGCATTTTTTACTTTCATACTCATTTACTATCGTAAAAGTTGGGCTGTTCACATAGCCCTCAACCTTAAAATAATGGCACAGTGCCTGCACAAATGCTGTTTTGCCAGCGCCAAGATCACCAATCAACGCAACAAGATCTCCTGCTTTTAGTTTCTGAGCAAATTCCTTTGCAATTGCAGATGTCTCTTTAAGCGTTTTAACAGTATATTCTTTCATAATCAATGAGAATTATTACATATGAGGGGAGAACTTGTCATTATTTAGCTGAAAAGACCCCTCAGCCAGCAGTCGCTGACAGCTCCCCCGCTATGGGAGCCAGAAACACAAAGAGCGTTATTCCTCCCATAGCAGGGGAGGTGCTGAGCTTGTCGAAGCGGAGGGGTCTAGCTTATCTTACATCTCCCGGCCTTCTTTTAATGCGCGAAAAATAGTGGCGGCATTTTTCCCAATAATAGGATGATACACTTCCGGTGCAATCTCATTTAATGGTTCCATCACAAATATTCGCTCGTGCATGAGGGGATGAGGTATTGTTAAATTGTCTTCTAAAATAATTTCCTCATCAAACAATAAGATATCTAAATCGATGGTTCTCGGTTGATAAACACCCTTTACTTCACGTCCTAGTTCCTTTTCCATTTCCTCCGTTTTTTCCAATAACTGTGATGGAGAATAGTTTGTTACAATCTTCACTACACCGTTTAAAAATTCCGGTTCCTTTGGTCTATTTTCTGCTGGGTATTCAAGAAAACTCGATGTTGAAATAATTGTAACATTCTCATCCGCCTCAATTACCTTTAGTATTTTATCTACATTTAGCTGTCTGTCACCCAGATTTGATCCGATCCCCAAATATACTTTATGCATGAACACACTCCTTTCGAATACTGTCTGTCATTTTAATAATATCTGCCATTTCATCTACATCATGAACTCGCACAATGCTAGCTCCTTTTTGTCGACTTATGGCAACCGTTGCAGCAGTTCCAAATAGTCGCGATTCTGACTCTTTTTGTAACACCTCTCCAATAAAACGCTTCCGTGAGCTTCCGATCAAAATGGGACAGCCCAGTCCTTTGAATACATTTAAATTGTTAATAATTTCTAAATTTTGTTCATAAGTTTTCCCAAATCCAATACCAGGATCTATTATAATACGATTCTTTTTAATCCCTGCCTTTTTTGCAGCATTAATTCTTTCTTTAAAGTATCGATATATATCTGATAGTAAATCATTATAATCTGTTTTGGTCTGCATATCCTCGGGTTTGCTGCTAGTATGCATTAGAACAATTGGCACCGAATATTGAGCGGCAACAGATAGGATATTCGGATCAAATATTCCAGCACTAATATCATTTATCATATCTGCCCCATTTTTGATTGCCGCCTCGGCAACAGACGACTTGTTAGTATCGATTGAAATAATAATTTCCTTAGTCTTTTTTCGGATTCCTTTTATAACCGGCAATATCCGTTTCAATTCCTCCTTTGAAGTAATCATCTCACTTCCCGGACGAGTTGATTCCCCTCCGATATCGATAATATCTGCTCCGGCTACACTCATTGCCATCGCCCGATCAACTGCTTTAGAAGCCTGAAAAAACTTACCCCCATCACTAAAGCTATCTGGGGTTACATTCAATATACCCATAACAGAACCACAAGAATTATAGTTAAAACTTTCCTGTGCGATTTTCATCTTTAAAGGTGCACGATAATTACGAAAGGTTTTCTTTAGCTCTTTAGCAAGCAATGGGAGGCCAAAAGGTTGAACTTTTAAATTATCGATCAACCTTTTTAGCTGAATTTCATTTACGGTTAGGAGCACATCACTTTCGATATCTAGATTTGTTAAGACGCCTCTTTTTACAGCAGCTTCAGCTCCCTTTGAAAGTGCCTCTTGTTTGATAATATTTGCAATAACAGCTGATACATTTTTAATATATATCTGGTAATAGCTCATTTTTTCTTTCATTTTTTTATGAGCATATTTATCAATCTTTATCTTATGCAAGGTTTCACTCAAATCAATCCCGGTTGATTCAAGAATCATACATGTGTAGTCGGTTCTTCGATAATTTGTTTCGATCACCATACTTATATTATATGGATTATATAAAATATTGCTACCTCATCATTTGAAGTCTATTTGAAAAGGTCAAATTAAATTGGAATATACTCTACCGCAATTGGTTTTACTAAAGCATAACTGAAACTAAAATTGTTTTTACAAACAATTAAGATTCATTAATCAGGAAAACCAATTGCTAAGCATTAACTGCAACCAGAAATTCGTTTCCCTAAAAACCCGTAAACCAATTTGGTTTTAGTATATACTCCCAACTAATTCTTAGTCACCTCATCAATCATTTTTTGAACTTCTCTCGGCGATGGCACTTTATCTGGAAAGTGACCGTTTATAAAAACTGCTGGGGTTCGCTCGACTCCTAGTCGATTCACTTCTCTCATATCTTCGGCCAAAATTGCTGCAGCTTTGTCACTTTTTAAGCATTGCTCAAATAATGGCAACTCCAGATCAATCCGTTTTGCATAGTTGAGTAGATTATTGTCTTCTAAAAAATGCTGATTATTATATACATACGCTGAATACTCAAAAAACTTCCCTTGTTCTCCGGCGCATGTGGCGGCAATCGCTGCCTTTCTGGAATATTTGTGATTGTCTAGTGCATCGTGTCGATATACAATTCGTAATTTTTTCTTATTCTTTTCAAAAATATCAGTTAAAAGCTCATAAAAATAAGCACATGATGTACATTCAAAATCGGAAAATACAGTTATTGTAACTGGTGCATCTGAAGGACCTTTCGAGTACACACTAATTGGATTATCAATAATCTCAATTGGGTTTGGGTTTGGTATATTCATTTTTACTTTATACCGTTTATACAATTTTGCTAAATATTCTTCATAATAGTGGGCTTTCTTATTATTTTGAATTTGGCGTTTAATATGTGCCGTTGTTTGGTCAATACTTCTACCATTCATATATTTTTTGTATTTCTCATAATATGCTTCAATTTCTCTCTGAGAAATCTTAATCCGATCTTCTACCTGTTTCTTAAGTAAATCGGGGACAGGTGCTTTCTGCCGCAGTGCGTCCATATCAAGAAGCGTCTTATCCAGCCAGTTTTTCCTCTCTGTGAAGCGCATCCACTCTAATCGGTATATTTTCAAGGGAATTTGTTTATCAATCTCGTCTATGACATAATTCTGCTTATTGATAATGATACTAGGTGTTGCTATGGAAAATGATAAAAAGATAGTAGAAAGTAAAAAATGGATTATCGTTTTTTTAGACATGCTTATGCTCCCTTCACCAACCTGTCATGAACGCTAATAATTCATGCCACCCATCAATAGGATTGGATTTATTGAGTCTATTTTAGTATTTTGGTCATAGAAGGACAAGGATAAAGTTAACTCATCCCCCAACCCCTTCTCTCGAGAAAGAAGGGGAGAAATTTACTTAGAGTAATTCTTCTTGCACATATAGCTTTTAAGCATTAAAATTTTAAATACAATTACTATGTATATCGAAACTAAAAATTTAGTCAAAAAATATAAAGCAAAAACGGTTGTAAATGATGTCTCCATTCGAGTTGAACAAGGAGAGATTATCGGACTACTTGGACCGAATGGCGCTGGTAAAACCACGACATTCTACATGATAATCGGCTTAATTAATCCAACTGGCGGCAATGTATTTATGACTGATAAAAATATTACCAAATACCCAATGTACAAAAGAGCCAGAACTGGAATCGGTTATTTACCACAAGAGCCTTCCATTTTTAAAAAACTTACGGTAGAGGAAAATATCTTTATCCTTTGGGAATTGCTTGGCACACATCCGAAAAATCAGTACGAAAAACAAATCAAATTATTATTAGATGAAATGAAAATTACGCATCTTCGTAAAGAAAAAGGCTATGTCTTATCTGGAGGGGAAAAACGACGTGTTGAAATTATGCGATCACTCGCCATTAATCCAAAGTTTATTCTTTTGGATGAACCATTTGCAGGCATCGACCCACTTGCAATACAAGATATCCAAGACATCATTCTTCATTTAAAAAAGAGAGGGCTTGGTATAATCATCACAGACCATAACGTTCGAGAAACTTTAAAAATCACAGACCGGGCTTACATATTACATGATGGGAAGTTATTAACCGAAGGTGATTCCAAAATGTTGATCCGCGATCCAGTAGCAAGAAAGTTCTATTTAGGCCAAAATTTTGCTATCTAATGATACGTTTAATAGATAAATATATATTTAGAGATGTTGCCAATGTTTTCTTATTTGGTGTCATTGCGTTCTCCTCCATTTTTGCCGGAGTTGGGATTGTTCCAAATCTTGTAAAAGAAGCCAGTACATACGGGCTTGATCTATTAACCGTTCTCAAACTCTTCTCAGCTAGAATCCCACAAGTAATGGTTTACACCTTTCCAATGTCGATTTTACTTGCCTCACTACAAGTATTCGGACGGCTTTCAAATGATAGTGAAATCACCGCATTTCGTGCAAGCGGCATCGGGATACTACGAATACTTACACCAGCACTCATATTTGGATTATGTGTCTCCTTTTTATCCTTATTTTTTAATGAAGCATTGGTGCCAAAAGCGAATCTCTATGTAAATTATTTACTTGCTCAAGCAAAAAATGAATATAAGCCAGTTATCCGAACTGCTGTTAACATTCCTCAGTTCGAAAATGGAGTACTTAAACGAACTGTAAATGCGAGAGAAATCTATAAAGAAACAATGAAAGATATTACCGTTATCGAATATGAAAAAAGCAATCTCGAACGAGTCGTATTTGCTGATGAAGCAAAATTTAATGCAGGAAAAGGATGGTTGTTTACTAATGGTATTTTGTACCTCTTTGATCGGGACGAAGATTCTCTAACACGTATCGCTTTTGAAAAAGAACATATTAATCTAAAACTTAGTCCTACGGATATCAATGTAATCCTTGAACGCAGCTACTCCAGACAACTGGGGTTTATAGCACTTTCTCAACACATCAAAATCAAACAGAAAACAGGAGAAGATGTATCTAAAATGCTTGTCGAGCTATATCTTAAAACTGCGCTACCTTTCGCCTGCTTTATCTTTACGTTACTTGGAGCACCTCTTGGATTAAAATCTCAACGTAGCAACAGTTCTGCTGGAATTGGACTAAGTCTTTTGGTTATTGTCTTTTATTATATGTTATCAGCAATCGGCGAATGGCTTGGGCTCATTCATGTTCTATCACCACTACTTGCAGCCTGGACACCAAACATAGTGATTGGCGCAGTAGGAAGCTATATGCTTTATCGCAAAACACAGATGTAACTTAACTCACCCCGGCCTACGGCCACCCCTCTCTTGAAAAAGAGGGGACTTAAAATTTATTTATTGCTTACTGAGATCTATTTAGCTCCCCTTCTTTCTTGAGAGAAGGGGCTGGGGGATGAGTTGTATTTTTTATTCGAAGCTATAAGTATATTTCAGGTGTGAATCGTAGCGGTCCTCTAAAATAGCAACCACATCTTCTACGAGTACTGCTTCTTCATTTGTTGGAATCATAAGTATCTTAACTGGCGAATCTGGAGTAGATAATTCTGTTTCACCGGAGGAACTTCGTGTTTTCCGATTCTTCTCGACATCAAGTTTAAGGCCAATATGCTCCATTGTTTCAATTGTTTTCTGGCGTATGTACCAATCATTTTCGCCAACACCAGCAGTAAATACAATCGCATCTACACCCTTAAGCAAGGCCATATATGTACCTAGATACTTTTGAATTCGTCTTACTTCAATATCCAGACTTAACTTAGCTCGTTCATCACCTGCATTCATCGCGTCTTCAATGTCTCGTCGATCTGCATATTTTTCGGTAACCCCTAAGTGCCCACTTTTTTTATTTAATATATTAATCACATCTTTTGCTTCACATTTTAATTTTTCACACATAAAACCAACGATTGCGGGATCGATATCACCAGAACGCGTTCCCATCATTGCGCCTTCAAGAGGAGTTAAGCCCATTGAGGTATCTATTGATACCCCATTTTCAATAGCGGTAAAGCTAACACCATTACCAATATGCAATGTTACTAAATTAACTTGATCTTTTGGGATACCTAAAAATTTTGCAGCACGCTTTGTCACATATAAATGTGACGATCCGTGGAAACCATACTTTCGAACGCCATACTGTTCGTACCAGCTATATGGAACTGGATACAAATATGCAGATGGTGGCAATGTCTGGTGAAATGCTGTATCAAAAACTGCTACTTGCGGAACATTCGGCATCACTTCAATTGCAGATTCAATACCCATAATATTGGGAGGATTATGCAATGGCGCTAAGTGCGCTACTTCCTTAATTGTTTTTAATACCTCACTCGTTACTAAAACGGATTTGTGAAAACGATCTGCTCCATGCACAACTCGATGACCAACAGCTCTTATCATGTTGATATCATCAATTACTTTGGTGTCACAATGAGTTAATGATCCAATAATATCCGAAATCGCCTCTTTATGATTTGAAAATCCTTCTGGTTCACCAATTCGCTCACGGACTCCAGTACATAGTGATCGACGTTCACCCCATTTATATAATTGAAATTTTACAGATGAACTACCACAATTTAATACTAAAACTAACATGCATCACCTGCTTGCACTGCAGTGATGGCTGTTACATATATTATATCTTCTACACTACAGCCCCTGGATAAATCATTTATCGGTTTCTTTGTGCCTTGTATAATTGGTCCTATGGCAATGGCATTTCCCATCCGTTCTGCAATCTTATATCCGATATTACCAGATTGTAAGTCTGGGAAAATCAAACAGTTCCCTTTGCCAGCGATATTACTCTCAGGAGCTTTTCTTCTAGCCACAGATGGGATAATTGCAGTATCAAACTGGAACTCGCCATCTATTTGCAAATCTGCATCTTTTTTCCTTGCAATTTCTATCGCAGATCTTACTTTTTCTACTAGTTCATGTTTTGCACTACCAAGAGTTGAAAATGACAACATGCTGACTTTGGGTTCATCATTAATAATACACTTGTATGATTTTGCAGTATCAATTGCAATACTGGCTAACTGTTCATCATTTGGATTAGGATTTACCGCACAATCGGCAAAGAACATTAATCCATTGTTACCCATTAACTTATTGTCCGTTTTCATCATAAAAAAACTAGATAAAAGCGAACTTCCCTCTTTTGTACCAACACAATGAAGAATTGCTTGTAAGGTTACGCCTGTTGTACAAACCGCACCACAGACCATCCCATCGGCAAGTCCCTTTTCGACAAGAAGCGCACCATAGAAATGGGGTTTTTTCAACACAATACCTCGAGCCTCCTCGATTGTTAATCCTCTATGTTTTCGTCTTTCAAATAAGATTATTGCTAATTCTTCTAACAATTCTTTGTTTTTTTCTGGATCATATATTATGACATTTTCACGAACAGTTTCATTGTCAAATTGCGCCCTCAATTCCTCTTCATCACCAACCAAAACAATATCAGCGATGCCCTTCAGAATAATACTGCTGGTAGCACTAACAATCCGAGGATCTTTCGATTCGGGTAGGACTATACGTCGTTTATTTTCTTTTGCTTTTTCTATAAATGATTCAAGTAATTCCATGACCTCTCTATTCTACTTGAAGTGGTCTTAATAATCAATTTGAAATCTGCTTATATTTGATAAATTATTAACATTTAACGTTGCGTTTTAACATCCCCCCTCTTTTTCGTCCATTTCCTTATTAATGTGTGATTTAGAGCTTATCTTTGGTGTATACTGTTAAACATGAAAAACATATTTATCACAGGCGGCTCTTCTGGTATCGGCCTTCGATTAACAGTTGATTTTCTTAAACAACATCAACGTGTTTTTTCATGTTTTCATACAAACCCAAAACCTCTAAAATATTTACAAAATAAATTCACAAATATTGCTCCCGTTTTTTTGGATCTTGCGGATACTAATTCCTTAACTTTTCCGTACTCAAATATTGATATTTTAGTTCTTACAGCAGGAGTTATTCATAATCAATTACTTATCAAAGAAAATTCTATGAATTTTCAAAATATTATTGATCAAAATCTAAGTGCTAATTTCGAAATATGTAAGAAAATAATCCCCTTAATGAAAGGCAGTACAAATCCTCATATCATATTCATCTCATCTCATTCCGGATATATTGGGAATGCAGGGCAAATCAGCTATAGTGCAAGCAAGGCTGGGCTTATAGGCCTTGCAAATACGATTGCTAGAGAACATGCAAAGGATAATATTAAGGTGAATACAATATTACCAGGCTTTATGAAAAGCAAACAAACATTGGCTCTCGCGAAAGGCTTACAAACAAATTATGCTAAAAAAAATATGCTCGGACGTTTTAATACACTAGCTGAAGTCAGTGCATTTATTCAGAATATCACATCAACACAAAACATTTCCGGCCAAATATTCAAACTGGACAGCCGAGTGTGAATTACACAAAAAAGGCACCTTTGATGTGTTCGATGAAATGGCCATCTTCGAAGAAGATTACATCAAATCGAACAGGGATATCATCTAGGCTTTGATCAATTAAATATTTTTTAGTGGTTTTAATTATTTTTCTCTGCTTCGATTTAGTAATGGAGTTATATACTGAAATATAATTCGATTTACTATAGTTTTTAACCTCAACACACACTAAGGTATCATCATCCATTGCAATAATATCGATTTCACCATACTTTGAGTGATAGTTCTGCTCTAGAATTCCATAATTTGCTTCAAGGAGATATTGTTTTGCTAAACTCTCGCCACTATCACCAATATTTTTGGATATTTTACCCATACTAAAAAAGTTTCAGCTGTTTAGAAATATTAAATGACCGTCTATGAATCGGACAATAACCATATTCGTTTATTGCCATCATATGCTTTTTTGTACCATATCCTTTATGGCGTTCGAATCCATAATCTGAGTAAATTTTAGAGTAACTTTCCATAATTCGATCCCGGACTACTTTTGCAATGATAGATGCAGCAGAAATTACAGGGACTTTGTCATCGCCCTTAACAATTGCCTGCTGTTTATGTGTATATTTGGGGACCAGTTTATTACCATCTATCAGGGCGATATGTGGGATATGGTTCAATCGATCAAGCGCCTTATACATTGCAAGAAAAGTTGCCTGCAAAATATTGATTCGATCAATTTGTTCATGATTAATTAATCCGATTCCAATTGCAAGCGAATCCCTTAGGATTATCTCATACAACTCTTCTCGCTTACTAGCTTTTAGCTTTTTGGAGTCTGAATATATACGCTTGTCTTGATTTCTATTAAAAATGACCGCTGCAGCAACAACCGGTCCAGCTAAAGGACCTCTCCCGGCCTCATCAACACCCGCAATCAGCATATAGGATTATTTTGTTGTGAACAAAGATTCACAAGTTCTAATTTAAACTTTTTTAAATACGAGAACTGCATTATGTCCACCAAAACCAAATGAGTTTGACATACCAACACTAATATCTTTGTGTATCGCTTTATTTGGAACATAATTTAGATCCATCTCTTCCTCTGGTGTTTCATAGTTAATTGTCGGTGGAATATCTCCTGTTTCAAGAGCCTTTGAAAGAAATACACATTCTATCGCACCAGCAGCACCAAGTAGATGTCCAGTCATAGACTTCGTAGAACTTACCATTAGATTCTTTGCATCCGCACCAAACACAGACTTAATTGCGCGTGTTTCTTCACGATCATTAAGGACTGTTGATGTACCATGTGCATTAATATAATCAACTTCCGATGTTTTAATGTCCGCATCAGCAAGTGCCATTTTTATGGCTCTCGCGGCACCTTCTCCACCTACTGGTGGTGCGGTCATATGGTGTGCATCTCCACTGAGACCGTAACCAATTACTTCAGAATATATTTTTGCTCCACGTTTTTTAGCATGTTCATATTCTTCCATAATCAAAATCCCAGCACCTTCTCCCATTACAAATCCAGTTCGAGCTTTGTCAAATGGCCGACTTGCTTTTTGCGGCTCTTCATTATTAGTAGATAGAGATTTAGCTGCACAAAACCCAGACATACCTAGCGGGGTAACAGCTGCTTCTGCTCCACCTGCTATCATTGCAAGCGCTGAACCTTCTTGAATCAGCTTATAAGCATCACCGATTGAGTGAGTACCAGATGCACATGCAGTCACAGTACAAAAATTTGGTCCTTTTGCCTTGAACTCAATTGCCACTAGCCCTGCAGCCATATTTGCTATCATCATTGGAACTGTAAAAGGAGAAACTCTTCTAACTCCCTTTTCAGCTAAATTTCGAGCTTGAAGCTCTAGTATATCTATACCACCAATACCAGAACCAATTGCAACACCAATATCATTTTGATCTTTTTCTATATCTAGTCCGGAGTCTTCAACCGCTTCTTTTGCTGCAGCAATTGCAAACTGAATGAAACGTGCCATTTTTCTGGCATCTTTAACACTAATACCATACTCTTGAGGATTAAAATCTTTTACTTGGCCAGCAATACGTGTTGGGAATGTTGAATAATCATAATCTGACTGAATTAAGTCGATACCACTCTTTCCAGCTAATAGGCTATCCCAGCTTTCTTCTACACTTTTTCCAACTGGATTCAGTGTTCCTAAACCTGTAATAACTACTCTCTTTTTCATTTTCAATCAATCCTCCCTAACAGTTTTTGATTTCTTCCAATAGATTATCTATTATTACTTTAACAGGAAGTATGTCTTTTATTTCACTAAATCTCTCACCGGCAAACATAATTCCGTCATCAACATTTCCTTTTTGTGCGGTAATTAACGATTCAATAATACAGAACCGTCGATTACATGACTTTAAACATAAATGTTTGCATGGGAAACGTCCAATTTTACCTTCTTCAACTTGTGTTAAAAATTTTGTTACTATTGCACGTCCTGGGTATCCGACCGGACTAAGAAATAATTTCATATCTTCTTTTGTATGATCAAGATAGTATTGTTTATATTTATCATCAACCGTGCACTCGTCACTTAACACAAAGCGTGTTGCCATCTGAACACCACTTGCACCCATATTTAATATTTCACAAATGTCTGAACCATGAAGAATACCACCCGCACCAATTACTGGAATTTTACCATCTATTGCATCGAGCACTTCCTTTAAAATATCTCTTAATGGTCGATCAGTTCCGAGGTGTCCACCCGCTTCTTTTCCTTCTACAATGACAGCTGCGGCCCCTAATTTAAGACCAAGCTTAGCAGCTTTTGCAGACGATACAACCGGTGCAAATTCTGTTGTTGTCCCTTTTGTCATTTTAAATATATCCATAGAAAAGCCAGCTCCTGCAATTATGAGATCTACTTTTTCATCTATGCATATTTGAGATAATGTTAGAAAATCGTGTGCTGCAACCATAATATTTACCGCAATAATACCATTCCCTTCGGCTATATCTCGTGCTATTTTAATTTCATCTTTCAACTCATCTAGACTCATACCAGATGCGCCGATAACGCCTACAGCGTTACATTTTGCAACTGCACCCGCAAGGTTTCCAGTTGATACTCGTACAGCCATCCCACCTTGTATAATCGGGATTACTGGTTTTAAATCTCTAATTTGTAATAGATTATACTTCATATAAATTATTTCCTTAAATTAGCAAAAGCATCCTATTGAACACTTTTGCTAACTACTTTATTGTTATTAAAGTTTTCCCTTAATATAAGTTACTGTATCTGTAATAGTCTTCAATTTTTCTGAATCTTCATCAGATATCTCAGTTCCAAATTCTTCTTCTAAAGCCATTAAAAGCTCTACGCTATCTAGAGAATCTGCACCTAAATCGTCAACGAAAGAAGCTTCTTTTGTTACTTCGCTTTCACTAACTCCTAATTGTTCTACAACTACTGCCTTTATTTTTTCATAAATTTCTTGTTCATTCATTGTATTCACCTCCTTATTTATTACAAAACATATCTATCGCTTTCACAAATACTCTTAAACATTTGCTGAGCTTTATTTAACCCGATATTTGATTATTTAACAATCACTATTTTATCGGATAATACCACTTTTACATTACCATACCACCATCAACATTCACAACTTGCCCAGTGATATAGTTTGAATCTGGCCCTGATAAAAATGCAACAGCATTTGCAACATCTGCTGCTTCACCGAATGTACCTAACGGAATGGTACTAATAAAATGATCCACAACTTCTTTTGATAATTTCTTTGTCATTTCTGTATTAATAAATCCAGGTGCAACTGCATTAACCTGAATGTTTCTAGCTGCAAACTCTCTGGCTAATGTTTTCGTCATGCCAATTAAACCAGCCTTAGATGCTGAATAATTAGCCTGTCCGATATTACCCATTAAGCCAACAACTGATGCAATATTAATAATCTTTCCACTTTTCTGTTTAAACATTGGTCTATTAACAGCTTTAATTACATTAAATGCACCGGTAAGATTTACATTGATTACGGCATCCCATTCTTCTTTTTTCATTCTCAATACTAAATTGTCTTTTGTAATTCCAGCATTATTGACTAGGATATCAATGGTCGTGAATTTTTCTAATATTTGTTTAATCGATCCATTTACAGAATCAACATCTGTTACATTCGTTTCAATGCCAATAGCATCTACTTTTAATTTTTTAATTTCGTTAATGGTCTCGTCATTAATCACCATGTCAATTACAGCAATATTTGCACCTTTTTTAGCCAACTTTAGAGCGATGGCTTTCCCAATCCCTCTTGATCCGCCGGTAACAACTGCTGTTTTTCCTTTTAAATTCATAATTCCTCCTATTTAGAAAAAGACTTAGCTAACATGCTTTTCCCCTTTGCTAATTCTACTTTTTAATGATGATTAAGTTCAAATTCATTATTATTAATCTATTTAATAGCTTAATTTATTTTTTTAATTCCTTAATTAATTTAGGTATTACTTGGAACAAATCACCAACAACACCAAAATCTGCAACATCAAATATTGGAGCTTCTGGATCTTTATTAATTGCAATAATGATATCTGAAGAAGACATACCCGCAACATGTTGGATAGCACCTGATATTCCACACGCAATATATATTTTTGGATGTACTGTTTTTCCAGTTTGTCCAACTTGATGAAAATGGTCAATCCAGTCTGCATCAACAACAGCTCTTGAAGCACCAACACATCCACCTAAAGCATCTGCTAGTTCTTCAATTAATTTTAAATTCTCCGGACCTTGAATTCCTCTACCAGCTGTTACAATAACATCTGCTTCTACTAAATTCACATTACCCTTGGTTTCTTTCACATAGTCTAATACTTTTGTATGCAAATCATCCTTACTAACCTTTGTTGTTAGCTCTACTATATTAATCTCAGTTTTTGATTTTGATTTCGTTGCCTTTGTCATAACGTGTGGCCTAACCGTTGCCATCTGCGGCCTTCTTGTACAAAGAATTGTTGCCATGATATTCCCACCAAATGCAGGTCGTGTCTGAGCTAGATCGTTTTCATCATTTATATCTAGTTCTGTACAGTCCGCAGTTAAACCAGTTTGCACTCTTGCTGCAATACGTGGAGCAACCGAACGACCTTCCGAAGAAGCACCGTATAAAATAATATTCGGTTTATGTGCGTTAATCGCATCTTCAATAACTGTTGTATAAGTATTAGTTTCGTAGTCTTTTAACAACTTATCTTCCATAAAATAAACATTATCAACACCAATTTGTTCCAGTTTACTTATTAGATTTTTAGAGTTGTCACCTATTATAATAACGGATAACTCTTCCTTTAGTTTATCTGCTAATTTTCTTCCTTCTCCAATTAACTCAAATACTACTGTTGCAAACTCACCGTCACGGTTTTCACCGTAAACCCAAACACCTTTATAGTCCTTAAATTCTGAACGGTCTACATCGTCTCTTACAATTTCAATCGCTTTAAATTTACAAACATCTTCACAGGCACCACAGTACGTACACTTTGCAAGATCAATTATTGCTAGCTTGTCTTTAATGGTTATTGCGCCAAATCCACAGGCTTTAACACACAGATTACATCCCTTACATTTATCTTTTATTACTTTTATCTCATTCGTCATTTGCGCTGTACTCCTATATAACCTGTAACTTTTTCAATTTTTCAACAACAATTGAAGCGGAAGAACCATCTTCATCAACTATCTTCTCGGTATTTCCTTTTGCCGGCGGTGTAAAAATTTTACTTACCCATGTAGGCGAACCTTTTAATCCTATTCGTTCTGGATCCGCATCAATATCCGCAGCACTAACAACTTTAAGCTCTGCAGATCTTGCTTTCATTTTACCTTTTAGCGAAGGGTATCTTGGCTCATTAATACCTTTAATAACAGTAATAGCAGCTGGCAGGCTAGCTTCAACAATCTCATATCCCTCTTCCAGCTCACGTTTTACAATAAGTCTGTCTGAAAACACTTCATCAATTTTCACTACATATGTCATTTGAGGAATACCTAAATACTCAGCTACTCCCGGCCCTACTTGTGCAGTATCTCCGTCTATTGCTTGTTTTCCGAAAATGATTAAATCATAATCACCCAAATATTTTTGGATTGTCTTCCCAAGCGTATATGAAGTGGCTAAAGTATCTGCACCAGCAAAAGCTCTGTCACTAATTAAAATAATATCATCAACGCCCATTGCAACCATATCTCTTAAAGTTGATTCAACTTGAGGAGGCCCCATACTGACAACAGTAATGCTCCCACCACATTGTTCTTTTACTCTAAGCGCTTCCTCTACAGCATTCTCATCAAATGGATTAATGATAGAAGGGACACCTTCTCTAATTAAGGTATTAGTCTCCGGATTAATTTTTACCTCTGCTGTATCCGGCACCTGTTTTATACAAACAACTATATGCATTTTGTTAACTCCCTTATTACTTCTTAGCAGCACTTTCTTTAATTAATTGTGCGCCAATAACATTCCGTTGGATTTCATTTGTTCCTTCATATATTTGAAGTATTTTTGCATCTCTGAAATATTTTTCCATGGGATACTCCCTCATATATCCATAACCACCGAATACCTGCAACGCTTCATTTGCAACATACATTGATGTATCCGTTGCAAACAACTTCGCCATTGCCGATAGCTTAGACATCTCACGTGGCTTAGAATCGATAAAACGAGCGGCTGCATATAACAAAGCTCGAGACGCTTCTGTTTGTGTAGCCATATCAGCTAATTTGTGTTGGATAACAGCTAAAGATGAAATTGGCTTACCAAACTGTACACGCTCTCTTGCATACTTAACAGCCTCATCTAATGCACCCTGAGACAAACCAACACCTTGAGCAGCAATTCCAGGTCTAGAATGATCTAGGTTTTTCATTGCAACAATAAAACCCATACCTTCTCTTCCAAGTAAATTTTCTTTTGGTACTTTTACATCTTGGAAAATTAACTCGGTTGTAGCGGATGCTCTAATTCCCAGTTTTTTTTCTTTTTTACCAAATGTAAAACCATCCATACCTTTTTCAAGAATAAACACAGATGCACCACGTGCGCCTTTAGCCTTATCAGTCATTGCAATAATAGTATATGTATCTGCTTCTCCACCATTTGTAATCCACTGTTTCGTACCATTTAATATATAATGGTCACCTTTTAATACCGCTGTTGTTTGAACCCCAGCAGCATCTGACCCAGCATTCGCTTCAGTTAATCCAAATGCAGCCAACTTTTCACCTGATGCGATATCTGGCATGTATTTCTTCTTTTGCTCTTCTGTACCAAATGCAAGTATTGGATATGAACCCAATGCATTTGCAGCAAAGGATACTGACACTCCGATACAGCCTTTACTAAATTCCTCAACAGCTAGACAGAAATCCATGACGCCACCGCCAAATCCACCGTACTCCTCAGGGATATATAAGCCAAAAAGATCAGCTTCTGCAATCTTTTTTAGAATATCCGTTGGGAATTTCTCCTCCTCATCTAATCTTGCCCTATTTGGAACGATTTGTTCTTGAGTAATTTTTCTCGCTAAATCAACGATCATTTTCTGTTCTTCAGATAAAAAATAATCCACGTGTCTTTCCTCCTTTATTTGCTATACCATTTTATTACATTTGTGCCGAAAGTTAATCCGGCACCGAATCCAACCGTTACAAGGATATCGCCATTTTGTATTAAATTTTTGTTACACACTTCATTTAACGCAATGGGGATTGTAGCGGCTGATGTATTTCCATACGAGTCAATATTAACATATACCTGCTCACGAGACAATCCTAACTTCTCACGAGCATAATCGATAATTCTGACGTTTGCTTGATGGGGTATCATAAAGGAAATATCTTCCTTCTTCATCCCTATATTTGAAAGTGCTTCCTCTACCACCTTTACAATTACTTTTACTGCAAATCGGTAGACACCTTTACCATCCATTTGTATATAGCGACCATCGTCATCTATATTGTCTGCTGTTAATGGCTCTCTTGAACCACCCTTCGGAACAATTAATTTATCGAAACCACTGCCATAAGCACCTAGCTTTGATGAAATAATGCCATAACCTTTTTTCACCGCACCTAGCACCACCGCGCCTGCTCCATCGCCGAATAATACAACAGTTGATCGGTCTTTCCAGTTACAGATTTTGCTTAAAGTATCTGCTCCAATAACTAAAATATTTTTATATTCACCACTCCGCATCATTTTTTCTGCAATCTCCATTGCATATATAAAACCAGTACATGCTGCGCTTACATCAAAAGCGGGTATTTTATCTAGACCTAGCCCATTTTGAACTAAACATGCTACCGATGGAAACGATGGATAATCGGGAGTTGTCGTTGCAACAATAATGCAATCGATATCTTCTTTATTGATACCCGCATCTTTAATTGCATTTTCAGCTGCTTCATATGCTAAGTCAGATGTTGCTTCTTCTTTTGCAATATATCGTTGTTTTATGCCTGTTCGCGAGGTAATCCAATCATCACTCGTTTCCAGCCCAAGCTTTACAAAATCGTCGTTTTTAAACTTACATTTTGGTAACGCCATGCCCGTTCCAATAATTCCAATTGATTGATTATTTTTATTCATACTATTAAAGGCCCCCTGACTAACTTGCCATTATCTCCTCAATCTTTTCAATTACATTCTCTTGTTTCACTTTTTTAGCTTCTAAGATTGCATTGCTGATTGCTTTTGGGTTTGCAGACCCGTGGGCGATTATGACTACTTTTTTAACACCTAAAAGCATTGTCCCGCCGATTTCGTCATAGTCTGTTTTCTTCATCACTTTTCTAAATGCTGGAATTAAAAAAATACTACCGATTGTTGCCAATATACTTTTTTTAATCTCTTCTTTAAACATCGCTCCCACTTTTTTAGCCACACTTTCACCAAATTTCAGGATCACATTACCGACAAATCCGTCACAAACCACCACATCGGTGTTTCCATCTAATAGGTGCTTTGGCTCAACATTACCAGCAAAATTGATATCTTTTGCTTGCTTAAGTTGTTGAAATGTTTCGATTGTTAATTCATTTCCCTTTTCTTCTTCTTCACCAATATTGAGTATTTTTACCTTTGGGCTTTTGTTACCAAGTACCTTTTCACAAAATACTGATCCCATTTTGGCAAATTGAACCAAATGCTTTGGTTTACAATCCACATTTGCACCAATATCAAGTATAACTAAGGGCTTCTTAATTGTTGGGAATAGCGCCACAATTGCAGGCCGTTCAACTTTTTTGATTCGTCCTAGATTGAAAATAGATAATGCCATTACAGCGCCTGTATTCCCAGCTGAAACGAATGCATCTACCTTTTTGTCTTTCAATAGTCTTAACGCCACTCTTAATGATGTTGGCTTCTTTTCTTTAAGTACCTTTATAGGAGACTCATGCATGGTAATTATTTCATCTGCATGAACGACAGAAATTCGGTCTGATTTCTCGTGCTTTGCCAGCTCTTCCTCTAATTGATCTTGCTTGCCAACTAGTACAACGGATATAGCACTATCCTTTTTAACTGCACGCAAAGCACCTAACACTTCATTATGGGGCGCAAAATCGCCACCCATAGCATCTATTGCAATTTTCATAAATCTATATGATTACTTTACTTTATTTTGCTGCTTCGTCTTTTAGCGTCAAAACCTGTCTGCCCTTATATTTCCCACACGCTGTACATACGTGATAAGGTCTTACAAATGCGCTACAACTTGGACATTTTGAAATTTCAGGTAGGGTTACTTTCCAATGAGCTCTTCGTTGGTCTCTCTTAGCTTTGGTTGTTTTCTTCTTTGGTGCCGCCATTATTAATCCTCCGTTTTAAATTTTTCAAGAACTTTTAATCTTGGATCGATTGTTTTTGTTTCAGTATTGTTTTTAACCTTGCAATTAATATCACATTTTGCCGCAATTGGCAAATTTAAAATAATTATTTCACGTAAAAATTCAGCTAAATCGAACTCTTTTTCTGAGTTATATGTTAAGTAAAAATCATCCGAGCTTATTTCCTTCTCTTTTAACATTAGTTCCTCTTCTTCAAACTCCTGAACTATGGTTTCTTCAAAACTAACACTTAGCTCTTTCTGAAAATTATTCATACATATTGCGCAGGTCTGATCGACAGCCACGCTCACTTGACCTGTCATCAAAACACCTTCGCCTGTGTTAAGTAAACTCACAGAAGTCTCCGCCTCGCCAATTACTTGGCTATCTTCCATCAGTTTCTCATTAAAGCTGACACTGTATGTGCTCTCCTGATTTGAACCTAGCTCTGATAACACACTTGATAAATCGATAATCATTTTTTTCCTTATTAACTATTCAAAAAGATGGTCTGTTATTATATAAATGCCCTTAAGAGAAGTCAACTTCTTTATTAGCTTCAAACAATTAAACCTCAGTCTTATTTAGTATTAAATTTTTGGACCTCTCGAATAATCTTTTCTTTTAGCAAGTTATTTTGTTGATTTTTGACATTTAACATTTCGAGTCGATAATACAAAATCCCAGATAATATCATCAATGAAAACAATACAAATACCGTTACGAAACCTTTTTTTACCTTATTTTGATATATTGTTTTGCTTATACCACTCATAGGTGATTATCCCTGCGCTAACACTTACATTCAAGGAATCATTCGATCCATTCATGGGGATTTTAACGTTTGTTGCCTCTCGCTTTACCCAAGACTTTGAAACACCAGAATGCTCATTCCCGATGATAAGCGAAACTCGCCCACTTAGATCCTCATCATAGTAATTTGTATCTGTGTTTGGAGTACCAATTAATATTTTAAAGGCATTGTCCTTTAACCACGTCCAGGCTTCTTTTGTTTCCATTCGATAAAAGGGAATATTAAAAAAAGTACCAACACTATTTCGTACAATATTTGGATTATACACATCAACAACCTGGTTTGTTAATATAATCGCGCTCGCACCAACACCATCTGCAATTCGAAATAATGCGCCAAGATTACCAGGTTTTTCAACATTATCAGCTACAATAATTAATGCCGAATCCTTCAACTTCATACCGTTGAGTCGTTCAATGCTCATCTCTTTTTTCTGAAATACACCAATAATCCCTTCAGTATTTTCTCGATACCCAATCTTTGAAAACATATCTTTCGAAATCTGATATATCCGAACATTATCTTCTATTATCGGCACAAATTCTTCGAGGTCGTCTCTTTTGCTATCTATAAACCATAAACTTTGAAGCGTAAACTCCTTACGTAATGCCTGAAGAATTTCTTTTTTACCTTCTACTAAAAACAAAGCAGTTCTATCTCGCCATTTTTTTTGATGCAAATGTCCTAATTCTTTAAATTTATCGTTTTTATTACTTGTTATTTTTTCTATACGCATATTTACTCTTTCCCTAAACTGTCTTTTATTACTTCCATCATAACATATAAATTCTCAGGCAATGGGCCATAGCGATCCTCACATTCCATTTTAATTTTAAAAATATCTGCTAAAGATTCAATTTCAGCAATTTGCTTATATAATGCCAGTCTAATTGTCATATCTGGTATATAGTCTTCCGAAATATATGCAGCGGTCTTGTTCGATAAGCTAAACAGGCCTTTTCGTTGATGATCTTGCCCCTTTTCCTTCGAGATTGCTTCATTCAACAGATGCATATATAACTCAAACCCGACAGCCTCCATATAACCACTCTGCTCTGTACCCAAGATATTGCCGATACCTCTGAGCTCCAAATCTCGTAATGAAATATCATAACCTGACCCAAGGGTTGTGAATTGGATCAATGCTTCAAAGCGATCAAGCACCTCCGGAGTAAGTATTCCGTCATGTTTATAAAGAAGAAACGCATAGGATTGCGTTTCATTACGCCCGACTCTGCCACGTAATTGATGAAGCTGGGCCAAGCCGAAACGATCTGCATCATCAATAATTATCGTATGTACATTTGGAATATCGATACCGTTTTCAATAATTGTTGTTGAAAGCAATACTGGAAATTTATTTTCATAAAAATCCAACATCAATTGTTCCAACTCACGGGATTTCATTCGCCCATGAGCAATATGAACTTCAATATCTGGCAAAACTGTTTTAATCTTATTCTGTAAGTGAATAATATCGTGAATTCGATTATGCAGTAAAAATAGCTGTCCGCCACGATTTAATTCGTATTTTATTCTTTCCTTAATCAAATTAATATCAAACTGATGATACTCTGTAACAATTGGTAGTCGTTTTAATGGTGGCGTATTGATCACACTAATATCTCGAATGCCCGAAATAGATAGATACAGGGTCCTTGGCAACGGTGTTGCTGAAAGAGTTAGCACATCTACATCTGTTCGAACCTGTTTGATTTTCTCTTTAGCCATTACTCCAAATCGTTGTTCTTCATCAATTACTAAAAGGCCTAAATCCTTAAACTCGATATCTTTCTGCAACAAACGATGGGTGCCGATAACAACGTCAACCTGGCCACTCTTCATCCGTTCAATTGTCAGCAGTTGTTCCTTGCGAGTTTTAAATCGGTTCAAGTACTCAACATTAACTCCAAATTGAGCGAACCGATCGTTAAACACCTTATAATGCTGCTTCGACAACAAAGTAGTTGGCGTCAAAACGGCGACCTGTTTCTTGCTCATAACAGCTTTAAAAACAGCTCGAACTGCAACTTCGGTCTTTCCAAAACCAACGTCACCACAAATTAATCGATCCATTGCTCTAGTTGACTCCATATCCTTTTGAACATCTTCAACTGCTTTTTTCTGATCATCAGTGAGTTTGTATGGGAATGTTCGATCTAATTCTAAATCATATTCCGATTCTTCATCAAAACTAAATCCCATTTTAATTTTTCTTGTTTTATATAAGTGGAATAAATCCTTTGCAACATTTTTTACAGCTTTTTTAACACGTTTTTTTACTTTCTGCCATTTTTCATCTCTCAAAGAATTCACTTGCGGGGCTGTTGCCCCTGTATATTTATAAATACGCGTTAGTTGTTCAATTGGAATAAATATTTTATCTGATTCCTGGAACTCAACAACCGCATATTCACCCTCAAACTGCTGGATTTTCATCCGCTCAAGACCTTTATAAATTCCAACCCCGTGATTTACATGAACAACCGCATCACCAATTTGTAAATTAAACAAAATCTCATGTGGTATTACATAGGCTTTATGTATATGATCTTCTTCCAGTTGCAGAATCTCGGTATTTGATATTTTTGTTATTGAATGTTGTGTATTTGGCTCAAACGTACGTAAATCTTCAATTTCGTCATCAAATAGTTCGATACGAACTGGCAGATTTTGGTTCCCGGGAAAAACATCAATAATACTACCTCTTACTGAATAATCGCCTGGGTTTAAAACGAGTGGAACTCGATGGTAGCCAAAGTTTTCCAATTCGTTTAATATTTGATGAAATTTGTAAATCTTTCCAATCTGAATTTGCATAGCGGATATATTGTAACTGCTTCTGAACAAATTGTGAATCGCTAAGACCGCCCCCTACACCAACTAAAAGAGAAGAGTGAATCTATGCAGCTATTGAAATAGCTTGGTCAAGTGATCCAGAAATTCGCAAATACTTACTGATACTTGTCAAAGAAAATATTTCCGGTAATCCATCTTGTAAATTACATAATATAAAATGGCGATCTTTTTCTTTAAAGTGTTTATGTCCATTCGCCAAACATGCGAGGCCATGACTATCGATATATTTACATGAACTAAGGTCAATTATAATATTGGATTTTTCGTGATTTAAAATGAGATCGAACTTCTTTTCTAGGTTGTCTGCATCATCAAATTCGATATCGCCATCAACAGTTATTAACTGGGCATTACCCTGTTTCTCAACTTTTATATTCTTCAAACTACCCCACCCTTTTTACTTTATACACTTAGACTAACATATTTTTTTATAAAAAGACAAAAAGCGTTCAAGTATTTCTATTCAACTAACTACGTGATACTAATTTCATCTAATAAACGGTCAAGAAATTGGTCATAATTGTTAGCGTCTTTATCAGATTTTTTTACGTAGGAATAGAACGCATCCTCAGTATAAATTATTTTCTCGGTATTTGTTTCATTTGTCATTTTGGCTCTCTCCTTATTTAACTTTGTGGGATACGACATCCCCCATTCTTATTGCCTATATTAATATGTCGGCACTTTAATTTAATCATCCACCGTTAAAATTTAATGTTTGATTTAATATTTACTTGGGAATCGACAGAGTTCCTTTCGATATATTTATATGATGCATTACAAAGTGATATCGACAGCTAAGATTACAATTATTAATAAAAAGGCCATAGAATATCCTCAAGGCTTTGAATTACTCCATACTCTACCTTGGAGAGAAGCACTTGGGATGAAAACGAATGAACCTATTAATAAATTAGACATCATAATGGCAAAAGCGACGGGATTAAGCCGACAAAAGGTTCATGATTGGAAGTGGTTAGAACGGAACCTGTATCTAAGCGTTGCTAATTCAATTCTTACTGCAGATATCGATGGGACACTTATTGAAACTCAAAGTGGCGTTGAAATTCCAAAACTTCAAACCCTTGGCTATTTAAGTAATAAATCGCGACTTGAACGATTGTTTAATATTATTACTTGCGGTTTCCCATTCTTTTACATTACCAATAATGCATTTAAACGACAAAAACCAATGGCACTTGACCCATTAATAGAAAAAGCACAGGAAGCAAACCTATTACCAGCACTAGCTGGTATAGGTATTTTTTTTGATGGCGGCACTCGTGTATCAAGCATTGATAACTCAGCCAATATTATTGAATCCAGCTCATATGGCAAACTAAGCAAAATTAATGCATCGGATAGAGAAAAGATTGAGTCTGTATTAAATCTAACCATACTCAAATATAAAAATATTGGGAAAAAAGTCACTTTATCTGATTATCCGGGATTTACACCAGATAAAATTAAAACTTATTCAAAGGGAAATCGAATGTTTTCAATCGCCCCCTTCCCATCGTGGAAATATAATGAACAAAAGTTCGGACATAAAAACCCAGACAAACGATCGGACTTTCGATCAACTGTCATTAAAGAAATACGCCAATTGGTTGATGGCCTTACCCTATCAGCAGAATTTACAGTTGAAGAAGGTGGGGGAACAACCATCGATATCAAAAAAAAGAATTCGAATAAAGCACTGGCTGTTAAATATTTGCTTAATCAATTTCCTTCAAATGCCCATCTTCTATTTGCAGGAGATGAAGTATATGAGGGTGGTGGTGATTACGCCATACTCGATTATATGATGGGACTCAAGCCACGGGACAAACATTTTGATAAAATATCACTATTCGTGCTTAATCAACGGTCTGCTCCTATTCCTATTTTACTTCGGAATGTTCATATGGGTGGGTTCGGTGAAATCAATAGCGATTTCTTACTTGGCTCATATCTAATGGCATATAATAATATGTGTGCATTCCACAATTTTAATCATATTGGAAGGCGAGTTGATCATGTTCTTTCAACCATAATTGGTTATAAGCAAGATATGGGAGATTCTGACAATATTGATATCTCTTGGTGGAATCGATAGCAAATTTATTCTTTGTACTATTTATGCTATGCTCCGTTTAGAGGTAAATAAATATTTTTCAAATTGATACACATATTAAGGGTCTAATTTTTGATTTAGATGGCACACTAGCCGATACCATGGCTATTCATTATGAAGCGTGGTGCACTGTTGCAAATCAGAACGGATTCAAACTGGATAAGGATTTATATTTATCCATGGCCGGAATTCCTGCAAATAAAGTGACACAAACAATTAATGAGCAGTACCATCTGAGTTTGGATCCAAAAAGCATTTCAAGACAAAAAGGATTAGCTTTCCTCGAATTAGTTCGGGATCATCCAATTACAGAAATTAAGTCCGTCGTCAATATTGTCAGAAAATACCACGGGGTTCTGCCGATGGCCATTGGAACTGGGTCTCGCAGATCCATCGCTAAAATAGTCATACAATCACTCTGCCTAGAAGACTACATTCCGATACTTGTTGCTGCTGATGATGTTATGCGGCACAAACCGTTCCCTGATACTTTCATGAAATGCGCCGAAATGATGGACATCCCATACGAAAATTGCATGGTCTTTGAAGATGGAAATCCTGGCCTAGAAGCAGCAAAAACCGCAGGGATGACCCCTGTTGATGTCCGCCTGTTTAATCACTAAGTTGACATGCTGTTTAAAAATCATTATGTTTTAAAGTAGTAGTTATTCAAAGGAGTTATCGATGTATTGTCCAAAGTGTAAAACTTATATGGAAAAAGTAGTATTTGGGGATATTGAAGTTGATCGCTGCATAGAATGCAAAGGCATTTGGTTTGACGCATTAGAAAATGTACAACTTAAAAAAATGAACGGATCGGAATCTATCGATATTGGAAAGCGCAAGCTTGGCAAACAAATGAATGAAGTAGCAAATTATAAATGCCCAAAATGTAATCAAGCGATGGTAAAAATGGTCGTTCCTGGGCAAAACCATATTTGGTACGAATCATGTTCTCGTTGTTATGGCGTTTATTTTGATGCTGGAGAATTTAAAGACTATAAAGAAAAGAATCTTCTCGATAAAATTAAAAGCTTCCTGACGCCCGAAAGATAAGGAAGAGGGGCAAATCAAAATTCTAAGTAATTTGTAGAAGTGTGTACGCTGTTTCGTAGGCAGTTTGCTGGTAAGAGAAGAGCTTCGCTGCTGGTGGTGGATTTTTCTTAATTGTTTTAGATATAGTAGTTCCAGCTAAAAGCTCTACTTCTGCATCTGGTGAAAGCTGGATCATCCCTTCCATTTTGAAACTGATGGCACCACCGGCAAATTTGCCTTTCGTCTGTCTCTTTTTTATTGCGATTTTCTCTATCTGATTATCTTTGATAAAACGCTTCAGTTCTGTATTAAATTTCTTCACATGTTCTGCATTGTTTGTATCGTCTAAAGTAATTTTCTGAATATCAGTTTTGATAATATCGAAACTCTCGTTTGTGCTCTCAATTATGACCAAAATAGCATCAGAAGATTTCAAATCTATTCCACAAATTCTCATAAGCTTATTATGACGGTTAATTAGAGTATGCTCAAGAACTATAAAAGCGCCCCTAATCCATCTAGTGAAACTAGAGGGATAAAAACTGATAGACACACAAGAGTATTTTTTCTAGAATACAGTAAGACAATAAAACAGTTGCTGCGGTGGTGGAATTGGTAGACACGCTAGCTTGAGGGGTTAGTGGCTTCACGGCTGTGCTGGTTCAAATCCAGTCCGCAGCACCATAACGCTGATAATACATAATTCTCAAAAACCTAATGATTTAGCACTACTTATGAGCCTTTTGTTTAGAATCATTCAAATTTCTTAGAAAGTTCAATTATGCTAAAATTTTGTAAGTAGAATTAAATTTATCAGTACTTGGTGCATATAGGGGGAATTAAAAACAGGATAACTCCCTATATTTAGTCCTTTACGGAACCAGAATCCTTCCATATCATTCCATTGAAACAATAATGGCATTCTTAAAATATATAAAGAAAAGTAAGTTACTATATTTGTGCGAAAAGTACAAAGATCCTGACACGGAAGTATGGAGAGCTAGAGTTGTTAAATCTCTGGGGCGGATTAGTAAAGCAAATGCAAAACGAATTTTATATACATATGAAACAAACAAAACCCTTAATTGCTTCAATATCAATTCTCAACAAGTAAAATTATTTGATACGGCTATTACTGAGTATATTGAAGACTGTTATTTACAAAGGTTTTCTATAAGGCATGTAGAAAATAAGAAAATATATCTAACCTATGTACTAAGATTTGTTGGAAATATTCCAGTAAAGGATGTAACTCAACAAAATGTAGAGGATTTTAGAAGAACATTCTTCAAGAACAGAAATGTGAAAAGCGTAACTATAAATAATGCTATGAGATTTGTTAAATCATTCTTTAACTGGTGTATTAATAAAAATTATATTATTCAAAATCCAACAAATAAAATGAAAGAAATAAAAACAATTGAGACAAAATTAGAAATACCTACGGAAGAACAAATTAAAGAGTTGTTAGATAAAGCAAACCCTCACTTATATCATATATTAATATTCTTACTTTACACTGGTTGTAGAAGAGGGGAAGTGTTAAATCTTAAATTAGACAATATCGATTTAGATAAAAATTCCATCACAATTGCTTATAACGAAGACACTGAATGGAAACCTAAAAGTAAAAAAGTTCGTAAAATCCCGATACATCCTGATTTGTTGCCAAAACTAAAGTATCTTAAAGAGTATTGGATTGATGCAAGAACAAACGATGCATATGAAAGAACAGCAAAACAAATATATCCGTTTTGCACAAAAGAGGGGCAACCATTCCA
>Ga0075111_1000156_pt1 | contig 33756 bp, 22 predicted proteins | sample AntAceMetag02UKK_FD_69787 | JGI IMG/M metagenome (GOLD analysis project Ga0075111, IMG submission 69787) | Saline lake microbial communities from Ace Lake, Antarctica - Antarctic Ace Lake Metagenome 02UKK | ecosystem: Environmental > Aquatic > Non-marine Saline and Alkaline > Saline | place... | reverse complement strand
ATTTAATGTAAGCGCAACCTTCCCACCATAATCCTCAGCAAAGGATTGTGAACTAAACGAGTCACTTGCACCTGGTATTTGGCTGTATATAAATGCAGTTAATTTCGATGCATCAAGATTTCCCTTATCATCCGTTATCTGCTCCTTGACCATTTCGGGGCTAAGTTTCGCACTATCAGGCGTAGCTTCCGCTAATACAGTCGCAATAGCATCAAGATCTCCAGCAGATTTATCCACAAACACCGTTGCAATCTCATTAATACTTGGCCTTTCTGAAAGTTCCGTATTTTTAAAAGCTGATAAGTTCTCCTTTTTCATCACGGTTGCCATTGCATCGGTCTTATCATATGTAACCTTATGCTGATCTGACCTGACAGTATCTTTCCATAACGCTTTAAGTTTATCTGTTTCTGTAAAGTCTTTAATATTACTCTTCGCAATACTTGAAATGTATTTATTTACGTTCGTTGTTAAGTTATCACCCGCATCATAGCCGAACATACTCCCTACCCGGTCCATGAAGCCATACTCACCCACTAGCTTCTGTTGAACGCTATCATCCTCACCTACTTTAAACACATCTGCATTCCACAGTTTAGCCATTAGTTCTCTAAATAGTTTGTCTATCTCCTCTGCCGTCAGCTCTTTGAATTTTTTATTTTCACCTACATCCGCTGCTTTACAGAGATTCTTATAGAACGCTTGATTATTTTTCATTAAGTTTTCGATATTGGCTCTCATCTCATCGGTAGTAAATGGCAAGTCGACTTCCCCAAAATTCACAAATACATAATCAGCATCAGCAGATACATCCTCTGCATAGGTACCGAGTGCTGTTTCAAATGCCTCAGGATCCATGTCTAATGCCTTATTATCATTCGTAGCATCCTTATCGCCTAAGGTAACAGTATTCATTACATAACTCACCAGTGTATAGGAACTATTCTCATAATCACCACTACTTTGTTTCGATTCAATTCTATCCATAAAAGCAGCTATAAAATTGGGATTAAATTGCTTACCACCCAGATGGCTTTGAATAAACGTTGCCAATTCTGCCTTCGAATCATCACTTTTAAACATTGCCGTCCATGAAGAATAACTATCGGCTTTGTCGCGTATTGTATCAAAATCCGATTTAAACTTCTGTATTTCTTCCTTACTCATCTTTTTGATGGCATCCAGTCGTTTTCCCGATAGCACAAGAAGCGCTAAATCCTGAAACATTTTTGTGTGATCACCTTTATATATATCCGTTAAAATATCATTATCCCAGTAAGCAGCAAGCTCTAATAAGTCCTTCCGTCCAGTAGGACTATTTTTACTTACATAGGATGTTAAATGCCATCTTGCTGAAGCGTCGGCCATTTCTCCGACACTAAAACCATTATTATCCGTATCATCAATGGATGGGTTTAATTCGATTAATCCTTTAACTACTCCAGCCTGATTTGCAGGATCATATTTAGAGGCTGTACTTCGAATATTTTTAAGCCCCTCTTTCAAATTGGCAACAATATTAGTATCATCACTACTCAATATTATATCTTGCAAGGTTTTTAATTGAGTCTTCGTTAAACGAAATACATCACCTGTTTCCTGTTGTGTAATCAAATCTAATAATAATCGCTGCTCTTCCGGTTCCAATTTCCCAAGTATTTCCCCTGTTAACAAACCTTTAGCCGTTACCGTTGAACTCCGTAGCAAGATTTCGTTCGCTCTCTTAGCAAGTGTCTGTAACCCAACAGTATCTTTCGCCAACTGCTTTGCTTCAGCACTAACACTTTTTATAAGAGGATTTAATTCCACAGCCATTTATATTATCCTAGCCTGGTCTAATTGCTCGGCATAATACTTCTGAATCGCTTCTAAAAATTCTTTTGCAACTTCTTTGCTAACGCCTTCAAATTCTTCACCCGCAATGAAGATAGTATATGTCTCACTACCATCGGCAGCATCTGTACATTGCATCCATGAATCATCCGCTACACCAGAAACAGCTCCTTCACTAAATACATATTTATTTTTATCGTCTAATGTATCCATTGTGATCCTTGCCACAGGAACCGGAGTAGATATAATTCCGTCATCATAAGTAACTGAAGCATTCCCGCTAGATATAATAGAGATACTCAAAAAATCAGGTTCTGTCATCTTTTCCTCTAGCTTTTGCGTATCTGTTTTTGGTAAAGGTGGTACAACTGGCTCTGGCTTATTCGTTTTAAATAAGACCAGAAGCTTCTGTGCTTGCTCTAAATTTACGTTTTGAAAAGGCACTCCGTCAATTGTTACTGTATACTTTGAATTATCTACATCAGCAGTAGTGCACACAATTGTCGTCTCGTTAGCTAGCTGGATAGAATCACCTACTTTAGTTGGCAAATTTGCAGTATCAATTTCACTGTCAACATTTAAGGTCTCCCAATCAGCAGTATTATAGGCCTCCAGTTTCTCCATCTTTAATTGTATTTTAGGCTTAGCTGCATCTAACAAGACTTGCGCTTGAGCTACCGTTATCGCGAATGATTTGCTATTAAATGTAAATTGATAAGGTCTATCCGGTGTTGCATGGTCTGACACCCGCACTATACTTATACCATTATCTTTTACCAAAGATCCTGGATTAGATAAAGAGGATACTTCTTTCGGCAAGGTACTAATTCGATTCGATGAATCCATTTGTGTTAGAGAATCTTTACAAGCAGCCAATGCCTTATCTGCATCTATTTGCGCTTTATCTACAATCACAACAACACCAGATGCTTCTTTTATATCAACGGGGATCACTTCTCCTGCATCCGAATAAACTTCTTTTTTATCTTTAAATTGAATCTGAATCGCAATGAAACTATCTAAGGCGTTAATTAAGTCATCCTCAGTCTTAATATCAACCTTTGTTAAATACTCGAGAAGATCCTCCTTATCTAACAACAAAAGAATCGTCTTATTATCATTACCGCTTAGCTTAATCGCATACTTACTAGAATCACCCGCATACTCCAACGCTGGCATATCAGTCATCGCCTCGATGGCCTGAGCAGCTGTAATCGTTGTTGCAGCAGGAGTTGTTTTTTGTGCTTTCTCCAAGGCATTATTAAATGCTGGAGTTGCTACTCTGGTGCGAACCTGGTCTGAAGGATTCGCCCCCTCGGGAAAATCGATCGCTTTCGTCTCTGGTCGGTTCTGTAAAACTTGGCTAGCACCAAACCCTTGTGGAGGAACTGCCACAAATTGCTTGTCGCTCTCTGCTTCTAAACTAATTTGCAAAACTACTGCTAAAGGTTTATCATCCCCAAAAGCTTGTTTATATGCTTTTTTTCTAGACTGATTATTTGCTAGAAAAAGTTTTATATTATTTAAACTAATGTCACCTGTACCATTTGTTGTAAAGAAATATTTATCTAAAGAGGTTTTCGTAACCTTATCATGCACAAGTTTTTGCGAACCCGTAATCGTTTCTTTCCCTTTTTTAAGCATATCAGCTGTTAGCAAGTTTTTCTTGGCTAGAACATTTAACGACGCCACAATGTCTGAATCTGTATATTTATAAGCCGCCCCAATCTTCCAACCATCACTTGTATCCTCATTACTCAAGAAATTTATTATGTTTTTCAGACTAACTATTTGTTTCTTTAAATCTGCATCTGTAATATCAGCAACATTGATGTTTTTAATAACTTGGAGGTCAGCTTCTGCCAACATATTCTTTTCGGTTAACTTTTTAATAATATCTGCTGCTTGCGTAGTAGTATCGACCATCACGGCAGTTACTTCTACTGGAGGTCTAATATAAGCATCATATGCTGTGCCAAATTCACTTTGATCGATCGAGTCGTCAGGGGTTACTTCATCAATTTCCATTGCTTTTACAGTGGGATCCTGTTGCGCAACGGTTAGGGCCTTTAATTTTCCCCCACCGGTAAAAGTCTTTCCACTTACTAGTATTTCGTCTAAATCACTGTGTCTTGCTGAATTCGATATTAACTCTTTTAACTCTGTCAGATTTGCTGGTGATAAATTTTCAATATTTAAGGTATCCGGTTCATTTGTGTTTGCTTTGAATAATAAATCTAGCAAATTAGCTTGAGCTTTCGGTTTTAAGTTAGCTATTAGTGTATCAAATTCATTTTTATTAAGATCAATATTTAACACACTTTTCATTAACTTCTGAAGGTTCTCCGGCCTAGTTTTAAAATTCGCATATTTAGTATTAATACTTATTTCGATCGTCATCTACATCACGCTCCTTCAAAGATAGTCTCACGCTGTCAGATCCCTTCCCCACGGGATATATTTTTATTAATAAACAGAGTGGAACTCTTCCCCACTATTTAATATCATGCCCAATACAATCGGGATCTAAACATTATTTTGATGATTTTTTTGAAATTGCTTTATTTAACGTTCAGACTCAAACTTAAGATTAAGCTTGCTCAATCTTTAAGCCACCACGCTGAGCATTCAGTTCAAGCATGATATCCTTAATAGACTTCACTTGGCCCTTAATAGAAACCAATTCTTGACTCTTTGCTTTCGCTGCATATTTTTGACCACCCACAAGATCTTTCCCTGGGCCATCCGGTTCTTTTAGATCTGTATCCTTCAGTAAGTCATCGACATCTATATTTTCAATCAGCAACTTAATATCCGAGCTACTCATTCCACATGCATGCAAGACAGTAGCAGCTTCTTTTATTTTTGAAATATCTCCAACAACAATTGCCATTTGAAGCATTTTTTTTGCCGATGCTTCTTTTTCGTTCTCATCAACAATCTTCATTAAGGTCGTTTCTTTCAGATATTCTTCAAACTTCGCTCGGTCCTCCAGCCGCTTTTCTTCCCAAGCTTCAATCATCTTTTCAATAACTGAATCTTCTAGAAATATTTTAGATAGTATTTTATAAACCTCGGCATTTGTGTTTAATTTTTGGAGTCCCTCAAGTAGCTTAGTTGTTATTAAATCGACAACTGCTGTTTTTCCTGCTTTTTTATAATCTGGATTATTCTCTCTTATATTTGTATTTCCAAATAATCCAGATAATAATTTCAGGGCTTTCTCTGGACTTTTCGTAGACAAGGAATTTAATATAGCACCCATATTTTTCCCATTTTTAGCTATGGCATTAAACACCTGTTGAGCTAAGGGTTGATCTATCTTTAAGTTTTGTAACTTAAGAGACTTTATTTCTCCACCTGCCGTCATGGTAACATCTGTAACGCCTGCCGCTTTCAACTCTTCGACAGATTCTGGTGTAACACCAGCATTTGCTAAAAGTGCTGCAGCAGCAGATTTTTCGCTTTGCTTATTAGCTAGAGCTAATGAGCTTCGAGGATCGTTCTTTATGCTTACCTGAAAATTAATAGCCCCTGCAGTAAGTGTTAGCTTATTGGGTTTCGAATCCCCAGTATCTGTGAACCTAAGATCAGTAATTAAACTTTGTAGTTTATTCTGCTCTTTCTGCTTAGCTGCATTCTTTTGATTATGAACAGAACTACTACTCAGCTGTAAATTCTGCGGATTAATTGCAAAATCTCGTCCCATTAAATCTCCTTTTCAAATCCCCTCCCGCGGAGGGGTGGCATGAACCAGCTGGTTCATGACGGGGTGGGTCTGCTTTCACCCTTATATAATTCTTATACCCAGTAACTTCTATATTAAACATATTCAGCTTGCTTTAAACACTATTCAGCCTAATTAGCTTATTACTCTATTTAAGATATCGTAACGAACCCCCATAAAGTTGTAATGGTTTTTTCTGGTGGTTTTTTCTGGTGGATTATGAATTTCTCGTTTATCGAGTGATTCTGAAGAAATTGTATCGAGATAGACTTGCGGGACTGGTACCTGCCAGAACATATTACACAAAATCCATACATACTTTCGCCTACTTCAGTGAATAATACATATTATGGGCGGAGGAATATCTATCGATGGAGTAAGCGTAAGCGTTGGTTCTGATGCTCGAAATATCAGTCGTTCTGGAGGCATGGGCGGTAAAGCCGACCAGGTTGAATCCGGGCAAGAACTACTAAACCAAGTTAATGCCGATCTAAATGCAAATAAAAATCATGATGTTAATTTTAGTAAAGCCATGCAATCCTTTAATGAATTTCCACAAGGCTCGCTTACCGATGCAGCATCCGTTACTGGCGCCGGATTTCGTGATCAAAATAAGATAGACAAAGATAAAAAAGATTTTTATAAGATGTTTGATATGAATGTGCCTCCAAGCCAATTACAAGATGGCAATCCTGCACGGAAAGCAACTCAATTAGAATCACAAGCACAAAGCATGCTCATGGAGTGGAAGTGCTTCAATCGAAGCGGAAACGACTACGGAAAATTCTTTATCGAAACAGAGGAAGAGCAATAATCATAACAATGAATGTACTCAATGAACTTGAAAAAGATACTATCGCTTATAAAAAGATAGTTTCAACAGTGACTGGCTTTGAAAACCAAGTAAACGAACTACGCAGGTATATGTTCGATAAATATCTTGCAGCCTATACACGAAACCATGCGGGGTTCACAGACTTACTTACAGGACAGGGTGGCAATTGCGAAGCGCAGACAAAACTGGTTGTTGATGCATTTATTTCATCTGGCATACAAATGCCCGCGGCCCATGTTTTAGGCGTTCAGCAATTTAAAGATCACGTACAACCTGTTATCTATAATACAATTAAAAGAACAGTATGGGAGCTTATCAGCGGGAAAATGCTCAAAGAAATTTCAGCTCCGATTTATGCTCCTCCAATACTTTTTCATGCTTATTTGCTTGGTCAAGGAGTTGCCCCCGTTGTGTCTGCTAGCGACTTGCTAATTGTCGATATACCAGAAATAGAAGAACCAAATGACAGTACTAATAAGAAAAACTATTCGACAAATACCGACTTAGTCTTCAATGGAGGAAAAGGGATTTACAACGAAGGCGATGTACCCGAACATGCCGATGTAAATTACACCCCTATTCATGGCCAATCAACTGGTGTTTATGCATCTGGATATAAGCGTAGTTTTATTCAAAACGTGAAATACTTTTTTAGTACATTATTTAAACGATAAGTTATTTCTTTGTAAAATGTTTTGGCAACAACGCTTTAATCCCAGGCACTTCTACGAGTTCATCATAACTTAAATACAAATAAGATTGCTTAATATATTTCTGAAAATCCTTCGCCGGAATTCGGATCAGCACAAGCATAACAACAATAACAATTAGTAACCACTTAATAACATTTAAACCCATCCCACTCAATTTGTTTAAAGTACCAATCGAGGTATTTAAAAATATTTTTGTTAAAAACTTACCGATCAGTTTAAAAATAATAAAACTAATTAAATATGTAAGAATCAAGGTTAAGAATGTAACCCACGCACCTCTTAGGTTTAATTGCTGTCTAAAAAAATCATCAACAAACAAATGATACTTTGACGCAAGAAAAAAAGAGGTTCCGATGGCAAGCGCATCGAAAAGTATGCTAATAAAACCTTTTTTATATCCAGCAACTAATGCATACCCAGCAACAAACAGAACAACAATATCAATTATATTTATATCCATAAAAACCTTTCAGTACTTATCTCCCGGCTCCTTTCCATCGCAGATCTAGCAAAACGTCGAAGAGGGGATTAAGAGGTGAGGCTATCCCTTTAATTCTTCTTTATAGGCTAACAGTTTTTCCTTTAGACTATCGTCTTGCAATGCAATCATTTGAGCTGCAAGAATGGCAGCATTCATTGATCCATTTATTGCAACCGTTGCAACAGGAACACCTTTTGGCATTTGAACAATTGAGTATAATGAGTCCAATCCGCCTAAATCGGATGTTTTAATTGGAACGCCGATAACAGGCAATATGGTATGACCAGCAATTACTCCTGGCAAATGAGCTGCCTTACCAGCTGCTGCAATAATAACCTTATAGTTTTCTGTCGCATTCTGTGCAATTTTTAAAACCTTCTCTGGATTTCGATGAGCTGATGCAACCTCCTCATCATACTTTAATCCAAATTTATCTAACATACTAATACATGCTTCCAAAACTGGTTTATCTGATTTACTTCCCATTATAACTAACACATCTTTCATAGTATCTATCTCCTTATTGCCGTTTATTTATAACACCACTATAGCTGTATTCCAAATCGACACCCGCACTTGCCTGAAGTGATCCAGCATATACTTTAGTTGGAGCACTATCTGAAACTGAATTTAATGCTCTCATTCCAGCACTTTTTTCCATATATGGCTGATAGCTATTTTTCGATTCAATGACGCGACTCAATTTCATGGATTTTAATCCCATAGTCTCGCTAATAAGCATTGCTTTCTTATCTGCTTCAAGTAAAGCATTCTTAAGTGCTTCTCGTTTATACTTTTTATAATCAGTATGTGAATATCTTAAACTGCTCACCACATTAAACCCATTGTTAACACCTTTATCCATTAGTGGCCCTATTGTATCAAAATTACTAATAGATAATTTCAGGATCTGCTTCACTTCATAGCCAACAAACTCACGTTTACGGTTAATGTAATCGAACTTCTTTCTAATGGTAATTGTTGTAGTTTCAATATTTTTACTCTTTATTAGTTTTTGAATATCTGCGATAAAATTCTTTATTTTTTTATTCACATCTCTTTGGCCTTCATCAGCATGGGCGTATACATTTTCAACCCCAAGAGTTAAATACGCAATATTTGCTTTAAAACTTACATCCCCAACCGCCGAAACATTTACTATATTTTTAGGATATTCTGTTGCTTGAATAAATCCTATTCCTAATAAACTTAAAACCATCACTAAACCAAACAATCGCTTTTTCATTTTGACCTCCTCTACCCTTTAAAAAAGGATATTTTTATCATGTTTCTTATGATATGCTCAATTATAACATGGAGGTGAAACTTGTTAATTAGTTTTATTAAAGAATTCAAATCTATTAACAAACTACTACGTTCGTGGAAATACTGTTATGACTATGAATTTGAGGAAAATCCAGAGTTAGAATCCACATTAAAAACAGCACTTTATATCCATAAATTTCTAGGAATACGAAACAAAAAGCACTTAATAAAAAAATCGCTAGACAATAGCTGGTGGCAATATTTTAACCGGATATTCCCATTTAGTATTAAAGAAAATCCGTTTGAATTACAAAAATACTTACCAAGATCATATAGTCAAATTTCTAAATTTATTGACCAAAACTCTCACCACTCGCTTATTATCCAAACTTATTTGCTAAATGGATGGTCGGTTCTTTTACTACTCCTTATATCGAAACTAAGCACAAGAAATATTCCATTGTATATTGTGCTTAATAAAGATATGTCTAAACAAATATTTAATTATTTAAGCACCACTATCAAAAAGCACAAGCTTGAAGAATCTCTTATGAAGAATTTACACTTTATAAATATCAATGATACAAAAAGCACGTCCCTATTCGATGCATTTAAAAGTGGTGGAATTGTGTTCAATGTTATCGACATTCCACTAAGCGACAAATGGGCCGGCCCAATACATAAAATTCAGTTATTCAAAAATAATCTTAGCGTTGGAGAAGGGATATTAACTCTTGCAGCGAAATATAACGTACCAATTATTCCAATGACTGCCTTTTTTAATAAATATAGTTTTAAAATTAAACAATACCCGCTGCAGATTTATACTCATCTTGGATTAAAACCATCAACAATTAGCTACACTCTTGAAAAACTATATGCACCACTCGTTGATTGCATTAATAAATATCCTGAAAAATGGTTGCGATGGCAAGATTTCAAACAACTCAAGCCTGTATTTCATATTGATGAATCTTCTATTAAACAAACCCGTAGCAAGCATTTTGCTAAACAAACGTTACTCTGGTATTCACACAAGAATACAACGCTTATTATCAACCTCCAAAATGGACAAATTACTGAAGTATATAAAAAAATATTTGATACTATTCTTAATTCAAAGGATAAAAAAACAGCATACTTGCAAACATCAAGAAGCTATCCAGATATAGATAACAATACGCTTACTTATCTGTTGAATCAGTTATTTCTCTAAAATTATTTCTCTTATTTTTTTTCTGAAGTACTCCTCATACTGTTTTTTATTAAATTGATATGGGAAATGGATACTAATACAAATATTACCCTTTATAAACTTCACCCAGAAACAAAAACCATGCAACCACCTTGGTATTATTTCCATACAAGCAGAATTCTCGCTTAAGATCTCTGGAGTATCAGCATCATCTGCATTTATATTAAAATCAAATATAAATACAGATTTTGTTTTATTTAAATTTCCAACGATATCTTTTAATAAAATCTGCAAATCTTTATATTCTGCTTTAGTGTTGGGATTATGAAACAAGTTTTGAAAATTAATATTGTGGCTAACTGATCGACGAATATTTTGCCGAATATCATCAGCGTTTTTTTTAGAGAACTGTGTGTTTATTAAACACGGAACATAGTCGGCAAACCCACCGACCGTATTCATGTACTTATTTTCATCATAGCTTCGGCAATTATTGACAGTCCAAACCGGAATTTCATCCATATCAAATTCCTTCCGACAAAAAGAACTCAGCAACGTTACGGCTATCGCCCACTTATCTAGCTTCATTCCACCTAGTGAGTATGTAAAATAAAAATGGCCGCCACTATAACTCGATCTTTTATCAATGCACTGACGCAAAGCTATACTTCTATTTAATATATCGTTTAATTTGTAATCTTTAATAATCGATTTTCCATCTATATTCTTTGGGCCATCTTCCATCGATTTAATATAGTTTTTAAATTCTGAACTAGAAATAGACTCACTCCGGTAATAATATCCTTCGATGATTCGGGCTATAAGGCCCTCCGTATATTGATCATGAATACTTTCATCAATAAAACAGAGTAATTTGTGATCTTCTGATGAAAACTTAATCAATAGAAGTCTAAAAGAGAATGGTCGCAATCTATCATTTGCTGCGTAATATTTCACTACTACATCATTTATAAAGTTATCAACCGTATTGGGGCGGTATCCAGATAGATCGATTGTCGGAATTACCAGCCGGTCAGCTCCATTAAACTCCCGCCAAAACGATTTATTATCAGCAGTTACTATCGCAGATCTCAGCAATCCTTGTCCCTGGACCGCATGGTCTATTGCCTCCGAAAGCTTTTCATAATCAAGGTGGCCATTAAACGTAATATTTTTAACGAAATACACCTCTCGATAGTATTGTCTAAAATTATTCTCGAATGCCGCAATTGTATAATCAGCATTAATCCCACTTTTAATCAGATGATTATTATATTTTATTTCTTGCGTCCTTATGCTTTTCAAGATATTAGGAGCATATTGCTCCATTCTTTCTTTATCCGATTTATCATTCACATTTTTTTCACTAATTTCAATTATGTTTAACTCATCCAAATCTGTTTGTTTGCTCTTATGAGTATTCTGACTAACTAGTAAGTACTCAGACAATTTTTGTATTGTTCCATGGTAGTAAACATCCTGCATTCGGCAATTATACCCGAGTGATTCAACCATCGAAGCTATTCGTACAGCATCGACTGAGTCACCACCCAAGTCGCTATAATCTACATGTGTACTATTTATTTCAGTCCCAAGAACGCTAGACCAAATAGCCAAGAGTTCAAGCTCAAAGGAGTTGTCATCGCTATGTTTCGCTGAATCATCTAAGTGGCCTATCTTCTGAAAATAAAGCCGTTTCAACTCCCGATGATCAACTTTACCATTTTGTGTTAGTGGTATCAGCTCGATCCTCATAATGTAATTAGGGATCATAAATTCAGGAACTGAGATTTTTAGCTGATTTTGAAGATCTCTATTGTTGAGTGTTTTCTCAGACATATAGAATGCACACATTTTTTGTTTACCTCGTTCGTCTGTTATCACTGAGATTATCGCATTTTCAACTTGATCTATTTTATGTAATGCAGATTCAATTTCACCTAATTCAACTCGACTACCACGTATCTTAAATTGCTGATCCTCTCTTCCAGCAAAATATATATTCCCATTACTACTCCGATGTCCAAAATCTCCTGTACAGTACAATCTTAATTGAGGATCAAATGATGGGCTTATAAACTTTGTCTTATTTAGCTCATCATCATTTAAATAACCCCGAGATAAACAGATACCAGAAATACATATTTCGCCAAGTTCTCCCAATTTACAAACATCTTTTTTCTTATCAAGGATATAAATCGCCACCCCATCAATTTCCTTACCAATTGGCACATCACTAGTCACATTCTTTTTCTTACATTCAAAAAAACTAACATCGATTGCAGCTTCGGCTGGGCCATACAAATTTATCAGTCGCGGACAATTGCCTCCGTCAAATATCTCATAATAATACTCGATCAAATACGTACTCATCTTCTCCCCACTTACAAATATACAACGGACTTCAAGCAAAAGTTCTTTTACATTATGTTTTTTTACATACTCTAAAAATGTTAAGAATAAACTTGGAACAAAATGAACTATCGTTATCTGGTATTTCTTAATAGCCGCCAGAATACATGATGGATCTTTTTCATCACCCTTTTGTAACAGAACGGTACTTGCACCACTTACCGCACCCAGAACTAACTCCCAGATAGAAACATCAAAACTAAAAGATGCTTTTTGAAGCACAACATCCTCTCCATTTACTTCAAATACATCACGCATCCACCTCAAACGATTCCATATCGCCAGATGATCAATCATCACCCCTTTCGGGGTTCCGGTTGTGCCAGAAGTATAAACAAGATATGCTAAGTCGTTTCGTACGGATATCGTTCCCACGTGACTCTTCTTTTGAGCTAAATCATCAAGATTGATTAGGCATTTAACTTTAGGCACTAGACCTAAATTATTGGCTGATGTCACAATAAAATCCAAACTTGCATCTTTAACCATATATTCTAGTCTAAGCAGTGGTGACAATGGGTCTAATAGCAAAAAAGCATAGTTTTGCTTTAAAACACCGAGAATAGCTGCGACAACATCAGTTGAATTAATCAAACATATTCCAACAATTGCATCCGGGGAATTGTTAGCAGGCAGTTGAGAAGCAATGGCCCCTACCCTATCGAATAATTCATTGAATGTTATATGTTCTTTTTGAGATACAAGTGCTTCGCCATGTGGCGCCCTATCAGCATTTTCAAAAAACTCCTGGTAAATATTACTAATTAGCACTAAAAACCCTTCCGACGCCTAATCATGCTTAAGAACTGGATTATCCTTGGTTAAACTACTCTTAACTAAGCTAACTATCGTTTGCTTATATTGTTTGCCTAATTGTAGCGCAGTATTCTCTTCAAATATATCAGAGTTGTATTCTAAACTAAAACTACCATCAACACTAAAATATAAGGCGATATCGGTTTTAGATGTATTATTTTGAACCTTCGATTTTATATTAACAAGCAAATCATCCATTCGATATTCCTGATCTTGCTCCATTTCTTGGGAAAGAAGGATGTCAAAAAATGTTTTACGCCCCATATCCATTGAGTAATTAACTTTTTTCACAGCTTCTTCAATTGGATAATCAACATTCTCATATGCTTTTTTAATTTTGTACCTTACTTTATTTAAAATAATACTATCTGTATCGATGTCCTCAACCGTCAGCTTTATTAATACTGTATTAATAAATGGACCGATTAAGCCTTGTGTTCTAGCATCTCTTCTTGAGCTCATTGGGACAGCAAACATAATTTCATTCTGACCACAACACGCCTTTATCCAAATTGATAGGCCCGTAGCCATTATTATAAACGGGGTAATCTTCTTCTGTTTTGAAAGCGAAATGATATCAGCTGACAGCAATGGATCGGCTGAGAATTGAATCGCACAACCTTTATAGCTAGGCCGATCGGGCCGAGTCTTGTCCAACGGAAAGTTCATCCTTGGGAGACCAGCGGCTAGTTCTTTAAGCCAATACTCCTCCTGAGACTTAATTCCTGGACTCCCAAATTGGCTTTGCTGCCAAACTGCATAATCTCTGTACTGAATTTTTAATGGACTTAATGACATCCCTTGATAAAGAGCAACAACATTATCCATAATAATCTGCATTGAAAGTTGATCTGCAATAATATGATGTATATTTATTAGTAGCACAAATCGACCAGACTCAAGCTTAAAAAACCCAACGCGAAATAACGGCGCTTCCTCTAAATTAAATGGGCGATATATGTCCTCGTAATCATCCGGCTCATATTGCTCGAGATTTAACTCAACCTCATTTTGAACAATTTGAACCAATTCATTGTCATAAAATCTAAAACCTGTTCTTAAAATATCTTGATACTGCACAATTGTCTTGAGTGCGTTTCTAAGACGATAGACATCCAAATTCCCATAAATCGTTGCTTCCCCAATCATCTGATAATGAGTTTGTTCAGGTGCCTTTTCTTGTTCAACATACACGCTCTTTTGTATAGAACTCAGCGGATAATACTCTTTTCTGCCAACATCCCTTAATTCATCCTCATGCTTATTTAAAACTGGGAATTGTTCTTTCAATATACTATTAACGGTCTCACTAATAGTTGCCTTGAGTTTTGTCTTATTCATGTCAGCTGGCACATTCATTCCAATAGACAAGTATTGATCTGATGTAAATTTTATAGTGAAGAACCAGCCACTCATTTGCCATTCTTCGTATAAATTCGAATCCATTGATAAATTAATATCCTCTAAGGTGCTTTTCATTTTATAATCGAAAAATACAGCAGGAACACCTCTTTTCTCATTTGGCATTAATTTTTGAGTAATTCTAGTCAATTTTTTGTATTTCTTAGCTAAATCTCGATTATTCACTAAGCTCGTAAAATTTATTTGATGGTTAACTGCTAACCGGATTTTTTGATACACATACTCCGGTAACGCATCCAATTCCAACTGATCAAGATCTATAAACACAGGAATATAGTCATTAAAGTTACCAATTGTATTAAAATAATGATCATCTTTATAAGAACGGCCATTATACAAGATCATCAATGGTATTTTGCTAATTCCTAGAATATCCTGGCACAAACGAACTAAAACAGAAATCGATATTTCCCATTTTTTTGTCTTATCATATGCATGCTTAAGAAACACATTAAAATTAGCAGCTTCATTAAATTTTGACGTATACTTTGTCATTGAACGTTGGAAACTATCACTAGCAAGAACAAATTGATCTAACATAAATTCGCTAACGATGTCATCTTCATCAATATTTAATGGACCGCTCAATACTTGCTTCGTATAGGTTTCATAGGGAACTATTTCCAGAGTTGATTCCTTTTTTTCATACAGTTCCTGTAATAAATATCCCAATGCTTCCTTTGAGAAATCATCACAAATAAGGTGATCCGCCACCGTTACCAAGTAAAAATTTTTTATATTTTCCTTTACTAAAACCAATCGATATAAAAAATCTTTTTGCCGACTATATTTCAAAAAATGATCTGGCAAAACATCTTCTAAAAACCGCCGTTTCAATGGAATACTATACTCACTCAAATCAATAAACGGAATTTGAATATCTCTTATGCCATCAAAAACCTTCCAATAGTAGGTATTTCCACCTTTATGCAGGATACTTCTTAGCATTGTTTGAGCACTAATCATCCTTTTTGCTGCGATATTCAATTTATCGAGATCCAAATTTTGAGGATATCGTATAATTGATCCGAAAAGTTTTTTTGGATACAAATCTAGTACATTTTGCTGTATACCATTAATTTCCATCCGTTTTCGATTTTTACAATTCTTAATAGCTCCAAAAAATTGCTGCTCTTGCTTAATTAAACTATTAATAATTTTCTTATGTACTCTATTTTCCTCCGGGATATTCACCGCTGTAATCTTATCTTTCTCAGACATTGGAACAATATAATGCGGATAAACTCTCTCCGAACAAGTTTTTAAAAGAGCATCCATTATTGACTTCTTATCTAAACGTTTCATATCTTTTACAAACAAGACTATATATTTTTCTCCGATTGTATTATCAGTATGCGTTAAGAAACGGCCTTCAATTTGATGGTTCTTAAATAAATACCGCTCTGCATCTTTAAAATTATTTATCTTATATTCTAATACCTGCACCTTGCTAATTCGTTTTGCCAAACTTTCAATGCTTCTGTTAAAAAATAGATCAGTAGCCTGGATTTGGATTTCAAAAGATTCAAGCAATGTTGCTATCTTTATTGCATCTAATGAGTCGCCTCCAAGTTCGAAAAAATCATCATCAATACTTATCGTCTTTTTATCCAATACTTCTTTCCAAACAGACAGCAACTGTTCTTGTATATCGTTCTGTGGCAATATCATTGATTTAATTGTCTCTTTTTCTGAAGCAAGTCGAGATAGTTCCATGCGATTAATTTTTCCACTCGCATTAAGCGGCATATATTCAATTCGTCTTATCACTGCAGGAACCATGTATTCCGGCAAGCAATCTCGTAAATAGTCCCGCAGATCATCTACATTAATATCTGCACTCGATTCATAATATGCAACAAGCTGAACTTTATCCGGCCTCAGCATATCGCCAATAACGATACATTTACTAATCCCAGGATGAGTACAAAACACATGTTCAATCTCACCCGGCTCAATACGATAGCCTCGAAGCTTTATTTGGAAATCCTTCCGACAAATAAACTCGATACATCCATTAGCTTGCCACTTTACTAAATCTCCCGTTTTATAAAGCAACTCGCCCTCACTAAATGGATTAGGGATAAACCGTTCATTTGTAAGCTCTTCTTGATTTATGTACCCACATGACAGACTATCCCCACCAATATACAGCTCACCTTGGACACCAATTGAAACTAGCTGCATTTGGTCATCTAATAGGAAATATTTAGTATTTTTAAAAGGAGCACCAATAGACAAATTACCTTTGAGTGGGATGTTTTCAACTGACTGCTTGTAATGGGAGCTATAGATACAGGCTTCTGTTACGCCATAGCTATTAAAAATATTTACTTGTTTACCATAGTCTCTTACCATTTTTCGATAATCCTCTAAAGAACATATATCCGAGCCAACAACGATAGTTTTCAAATTTGTTAACACACGCTTTTCTGCTTCGGCATGCTCTAATAGCGGCAAGGTAAGTGATGGGGTCGTATCAAACATCGTAACACCATGATCGATACATAAAGCGATCATCTTCGAATAATTTTGTCTTTCCTGTGCATTACTTAAAATCAAACATCCACCAGTCAACAAGGATTTAATCCAATTACCAGTGAACACATCATGCGCAAATGAAGATACCTGCAACAGCGTTATTGGAACTGTATCGAGTTCATATTTTTCGCGCCAGACATCCAGAACATTAATCACACTTTTATGCTGCATCATAACCCCTTTTGGGATTCCCGTTGAACCGGAAGTAAATATTATATAGGCTAAATGTTCAGGTAAATTAATATGATCAGGATTATGAATCCTATCGCTGGGAATATCAGAAACTGTTATTTTATCTCGCACCAAATAATTATCATTTACACTATATTCCCTATCAGTCAGCATATACTCACATCTACTTTGTTCTAGCATCTGGTTTACCCGTTTCTCCGGATATTTAGTATCTAACGGCAAATAGGTCCCACCCGCCTTTAGAACTGCGATAACACTAGCCATCATATCCATTGAATAATCCATCATTATGGCCACCACGGTATCAATCCCAACACCACGATCCCTTAATACATGAGCAATATTATTTGAGCGATTATTTAATTCTTCATAGCTATATTTATTCCCACTTATAACAAGAGCCCACCTATCAGAAGTTCTCATGGCCTGCTCTTCAAATAAATCGACTAAAGTTATCTCATTATCTCGGTATTGATACCCTGCATTAAACTCATATAGAAGCTGATTCCGCTCAGCTTCCGATAATATACTCACTTGGCCAATTGGGGTTTCAGGTGAAGATGCGAAAACATCAATTAACGACGTAATCTGCTTTGGAATTTGAGACCGCTCCTGGTCATTAAAATAACGAGAATCAAAATCAAAATCGATTACTAGGTCTTGATCCTGATGATACTCCCTAAAAAATACTGACAGTGGGTTCCTAGCTAACGTTGTCGGCAACATCTGAATCTCAGTCGAGATTTCGCCAAAATAAACAGTGAAGTCTGGCTTTTCATATGAGAGTACAATCAATTCTCGACCCAGTGAACGATCTGAACTAAATATTTTACTCGAAGGATATCGCTGATGACGATAATCTTGAAGCAATTGAGTCTTTATATCAACCAAGACCTCGCTTAGTGTCGCTGATACATTTACTGAATAGTTTAGAGGCAAGGTATTAAAACATAGCCCTGGCATTTTCTTGAAATTTGAATTTCGTCTATTTAACACATTATAGGAAAGCAATGTTTCTGATACCTGATATCGTTTACAAAAATAGCTACCGATTAAACACATAAGAAAGTGGAAGATACTGCAATTAAGATCTGTCGAAATATTATGCATTTTCAAATAAGTCATTTGATCTATATTCTTTGTAACTCTTATTGATTTATTCTCTTTTGCCTTTTGAACAAAAATTGGCGCAGCAACATAATCAAAGCGCTTCTCCCAGTAAGTTTTATCCTCCGCATACTTGCCAGACGAACCATACGTTATTTCATCTGAAATAAAATTAGCATATGAAACTTGATTATACTTCTTTAGTTTTTCCTTCTTAATCAATATTGAATAGGCATTCGCCACCTGCTTAACAAACTGAGAAACACCCCAGGAGTCCATTAAAATATGGTGCATTGCAAAGTACCATATATATTTCTTTTTAGTTATTCTAAATAAACAGGTCCGATACAATTGAGTCCCCATAATATCAAAGGGTACTGTTTTATCTTCAGTCATATACGTCAGACAATCCCTCATCGGATTAGATGATTTACTTAAATCTATTTGAAGTAGACGCCGACTCTTCTTTCTTTCATATTTAATTTTAGGCTCATCTTCCTCTTCATAAAAAACAATATTAAACACATCATTTGTTTTAATAACATGACTAAGTGATTTATGAAATATCCCGGAATTTAATTCCCCTTTAATCGTCAAATACCCTGAAATACTTAAGATTGAACTACCTGGAGATAGTTGTTGCTCTAGCCATAAGGTTCGCTGTATTTGGCTGAGTTGATTATTTTCTTTTTGCATATATTTTAATTATACTCCCCAATCAACAGGAATTAAATGTGTGGTAAATTAAGGTTTAAACTTAGAATTTTTGGGGCATAAGAATAATATGGCAACAAAAACCAACACAGAGAATCTATCAGACCTTAGAAAAAAGGTTATTGCCTATAAGCGTCTTCTCGGATTTAGCTTTGAAAAACTAATCGAAACCGCCGACTCTGATGCAGAAATAAATTTCCTTCAAGCGATGGCCCAAGCATCTTCAAAAGCATCCATACCCTCTGCAATTCAGTCCTAAAATATAAGGACAAACACCAACTGATCCGCATACAATGGTATAAATACAATTATTGTTATAAAATATTACCCTTTTTAGGTGGCGTTTTTTTACTTTCTTTTTCAATTTCTTCTCGAAAAAATTTCTCTAAATCTTGTTTAGCAATCTGAACGGGCAGATTCAGATTAATAACTAGCTCATTATCCTGAAAAGCAACACCAAAATAAACCCCCTTAAGCCATGGATTTAGAACTCGTTCATTATCATTATTATTACTAAGCTCTATGCTGGAATCTAGCTCCGATCGATAATGGAATACTAATAATGAGTCTGATTTATGGATAGGGCCCACACTCGACACTGCAAGTTTCTGCATTTTCTGATATTTTTTTGAATACGCCAGGTTATTGTACATATTAATAAAATTCACCTTATAATCTACTGCCAGTTTTATGTTCTGGTTCACCCGTCCGGCAATTTCAGATTGATTCATCCGCACAGGGTTAACCACGACAGGAACAAAATCCATAAACTCACCAATTGTATTCGCATATGCATACTTATCAAAGGCACGTGCGTCATGCACTACAACCATAGCGATATCTTCTAATCTTAGAATTTTCTGACAAAACAAAACAAATAAAGCTAATGCCATTTCCCATTGATTCTGGTTCTTCGTAAATCGATCTAGCTTAAAACGCTTCAGAAACATACTTGGCGCTTTGACCCTATTTGCATACAATTGCGTTTTAATTTGACTTGATACATTTTTAAATTTCTGAAAATCCAATGCATCAATCATTTCATCCGCAGACAATGCAATTGGCCCACGGTTAACTACATTCACAAAATCTTGGTAATGCATTGTTCTTGCATTGGGTCTATTTTGTAATTTAGCGATAACAGACTGCTTAAAAATATCGACACCTATTTTGTCATGTATCGATTCATCCATAAGAAAACCCAGTATATATTGTTTAAGCGCAGATTTAATCAGTAGTATTCGAAATGGTAGTACTCGTAACTTATCAGATTTCTGATAGTACTGACTTAATACTTCGGTAATAAAACTATAGTTAAATGCCGTACTAAACCCTGACAAATCAAGGAATGGAATCTTGATATTTTTAGGCACTGCGTATTCCCTAATATAATATTGGGTTTTTTGCTTAATAATAATACTGCATAATAACCGTTGGTCATCATATACAGCTCGAACTATTTCACTAATTTTCTCCAGATCAACAATATCATCAAATATTATCTGCTCTAAAAAATATACTTCCCTAAATATTTCTCTGAAATTTCCCTTATAGGAGCTATTTGCATATTCACTTCTAATTGTTGAACTTAATATCTGGTTACTATATTCTATTTCCTCTTGCCTCAATTTATTAAGCAACATTGGCACGTTTCCCAATTCTGACTCTGTCAATTTTGCTTCTACTGAGTCATAGACACTCTTAAGCATGGCATTACTTTGCTTATCTATATCATGTCGCGATATCCCATCCATAAACTTGCCTAATTCATGAATGGTACGATAGTTATAAACATCCGTTATTTTTAGTTGATATCCCCCCCAGGCATTAATCTCCGTAATTATACGAACACTATCCAAGGAATCACCACCCAAATCAAAGAAACTATCATAGATACTAAAAGCACCAATCTTTAGAATCTTTTCCCAAAGCACTTTTAGTTTGGATTCACTTACTGTTTCAGATAGTGCTGAGGGTTCACAATCATCGTCCGAAGGCAAAGGTAATGAACGTCGATCCACTTTGCCATTAGGACTCAGCGGGATTGATTCTATGTGCAGAAAAAAAGAAGGGATCATAAAATCCGGCAAAACTAACTTTAAATGTTGAATTATCGTAGCATCCCCTACTGGATCTTTTGAACAATAATATGCAAGCAATTTGTTTTCCCATTCAATTACGATACAATCAGTAATACCGCTATACGCCAATAGATTAGACTCAATCTCCATCGGTTCTATTCGATGTCCCCGAATCTTTATTTGGAAATCCTTTCTTCCCATATATAATAAGTTCCCATCGGCTAGCTTTTTAACCAAATCACCCGTTTTGTATAAACGTTCTTTTTTAAGCGAATGGTTAATAATAGCCTCATTGTCCTTTGGATTTAAATATGATCTTAATATAGAAGGGCCACCGATATAAAGCTCGCCTTCTTCCTGATCTTCCAGTTTTTCATTTAACACATACAAGTTAACACCTTGAAATGCTTTCCCAATTGGACACTGTCCTTGTGAAAAAAAATCGATATGATCTGTCTCATAATAACAACTTTCAATGCTTGCTTCAGATACACCATAACCATTAATGATTCGAACCTTACCATGTGTTTTATGCAACAAATCTCGATACTGATCCAAGCTAGAAGCCTCTCCCCCTATTATAATTAAATCTAGCTGATTAAAATCATATTCCACACGATATAACTCATCAACTAAGAGTTGCGCATAACTAGGTGTCGATTCAAATATGTTAATGGATTCCGCCTCAATTAGTTTGACTAACTGTTCTGGATCGCGACGTTGAGCGTCAGAGGCAATAAACAAAGTTCCCCCAGTCATCAAAACCTTTAACATATCCCCGAGAAAAACATCGAAGGTAAATGCTGCTAATTGCAAGATTCTTGTTTCGCATTCATCTAAACGATATATCCTTATCCAATTTTCTAAAAGATTCTGAAGTCCTTCTTGCTCAATCATGATACCTTTTGGTTCTCCACTAGTTCCAGATGTAAACGCAACATACACCAAATTCTTATCTTTTTTTCCAAAGACTGGACCAACGCATCCTAGTGCATCAGAATAGTTAATAATATCGAGGGGAATAATGGATTTAGCCTGATCAGTCTTCTCATCTGGGTTACTTACTAAATAAGCTAATCCCTCAATTTTAGATAAAGCCTCTTGGCTAGGAAATTCATTATTATTAGCAAGCATTTCACTAATTAATTCATGGAATGTTGATTCTCCTTCCCCTAAAACCGCAAGGTCAACGTTGCGGTCTTGCAACAAAGTTTCATAACTACTTGTCGCATAAGGCCCCCCAGTTACAATAGGGCAACTTATACCCCAAGACCTAATATACGAAACCGTCTGGTGGAAAAAATCCTTATATACTGACAAACTACGTATTCCAATTAAATCCGGCTGATAAGCCGCTATAATAGATCTAAGTTCCTCAAAATTGTTATAGTCAATTACCGGCTTTATAATTCGCCCTGCTACTTGATCCCCAAGAGATTCGTTTAAATACGTTAATAAATACATCAGGCCAAGAGGAACTTCATTTAAGTTGTTATGACGAAGACTATCGCTTGTAAATAACTGCGATACATCTAACAACAAAATCTTAAATGAACCAGTACTTGATTGATGTGTGGGGAAGAACTTTTTAATCTTTTGAGTAAACTCCTCCGCAACACCAGCATCATCTGGATAATACGAAAACTCAGCCAACTCCTCTTTTGAAATATTTAGGATCTTAAATAACTCGTCCCTTGAACCAATTCCTTGGGGGAAATAAATATCATATTGGTTCAAAAATTCTGCTTCTGTTAAAAGACTCATTTGGTAGGGAATTACCTTCAATAATCTTTCTTTGTTCAGAATATACTCATTAAACACCCGTGCCTGATACATTTTTGAAAATTCTTTTGGAAACGGCAAGGTATCTGACACCTCGTGATATGCATATTTAATAGATCGATCAATCGCTTCCTTCGACACCCCATGCTTTATGGCAAATTCATAGACAGGAGAGTTTGGGAATATCTTTAAAACAAAAACATAGGGAAAATGAATCCACTTTATACTCTCAATAAACTCAAGCGTCTGCATCGCTTCTTCTTCTGTCTCGGTTGGGAATCCATGCATCGTAAATAAATCAAGCATAACATGCGGATATTTACTTGCGATATATTCAATATTCTCACGAAATTTGCTTAGCTTAAGATTTTTCCCAATCAAAATCTGTAATCTCTCCGAAGCCGTTTCTAACGATAATGCCAAATGAACTAAGCCTGCCTCCACCATTTTATCGATATAATCCGTTGTCAGAATATCTCCCCGTAAACCATTCGGAAAATATAGTTGAATACCTAATTTGTGATCAATAATTAATTGGAATAAACGTAAACTTTCTTTAATATCAAGATTAAATATATCATCTAATATTGAAAATTTTCGGATCCCAGACTTATAACAGATCATAATCTCATTAAAAATATTATCTGACGATCGCCTTGAATGGGTTTTTGGCCATAAATTGTGACAATAAATACACTTATAGGGACAACCACGTGTTGCCTGTATCGTTACAACTTTTCTTGATAATGACATTTTGCAATACTGGCTATATTTATCAAACGAAATCAAGGTTCTATCTGGAATCGGTAATGTATCAAAATTCAGCTGAGCCCTCTTCTTTGTTTTCTCAACCCTATATGAATTAAGAGTAAAATCCTGCAGTTCCGAAAATGGGAATCCTTGTACTTCGTTATCATTTGTTAACACTAGCCGCGATTGGCTAGCTCTAAGCATTTTCTGGATGCGCTCAAGTGGATACTTCGGATCAATCATCATAAAAGCTGCCCCGACTTTCATCACAGCTAATACTGCCACAATTGCATCAATAGACCGGAGAAACATAAGACCAACTACATCCTCTGGACCAATTGATTTTGCATATAGATACTGAGAAAGTTTAGATACCTTTTGGTCAAGTTCTTTATAACTTAAACGAACATCATTACACACACAAGCGAGCTGATCTGGGTATTTAACACACACTTCTTCGTAATACTGGAAAACAGATTTAAACATATAGTCTTATTTTAAGTGATCGGGCAAGGTCCCACAAGATTAAAGCTTACATATTATCCATTTATAATTTAAAATTTATAAATGGATAATACCTACTGCCTAATATCAACTTATAATTTATGTTTAAATAGTGCATATCTATCAAGACAAATAGATGCTTTTTTTGTTCAAAATAATCTTGCTAATAAAATCGATTCTCCCCACTTAGCAGACTTAATAATTGTTAACATCTGCAGTTTTATTGAAACCACAGAAACCGAGTCATTTAAGGTCATTACAAGACTCATCAAGCAATATCCCCAAAAAAAAATAATAATCTGCGGCTGTGTACCACCAAATATTGATTTGCAATTATCCTCCAACGTTTTAATTATTAGATCTCCGATGCTGAGTGAATTTGATCGGCTTTTTAAGCCTAATATTAAAATAAAGGATATTGAAGTCGGAGAACTTGTTCATAAATCATCTAAGCTAAACTATGTAAATCGTGGAGACTATTTCATTGATATTTGCAAAGGCTGTGCTAATAACTGTAGCTATTGTGCGATCAAACTTGCAAAAGGAAATGTTAAAAGTATTCCAATGGATCATATCGTAAAAGAAGTACAAACAGCCATAACGAAAGGTTACAAAAAATTTACGTTACTTGCCGATGATTGTGGAAGTTACGGACTAGATATCGGAACAAATTTAGCTAATTTACTAAATAAACTAGATGAAATAACAAATAAAGATACTAGCTTTAATATCCACTATCTATATCCAGAAGCTTTGCTAAAGAATTTTAACTCGATCTATTTAAGTTTTTTCAAGAAAATCTACTACATCAATATTCCCATACAATCCTTATCAAAAAAAAGCCGACTCTTAATGAATCGAAATTACGATGTCGCAAAGGTCTTATCTTTACTTAAACAAATAAAACAAATCAATCCCGACATTTTTCTGGGAACACATTTCATCTATTGCTTCCCAGGAGAAACACAGAAAAATTTCTTAAAAACCTTTAAATTATTTCATATATTCAATGAAGTCGAATATTTCTATTACTCCCCTCGAAAAGGAACAAGAGCGGCGGAAATTAATAATCCAATTTCTAAAGACATCTTTATGAATCGATCACTGATTATAAAAAACAAAATGCAGGATCACAAAGAGATCACGCTTGATGTGTACTCAAATATCCTAATCGATATTGACGAAGATTTTAATAAGAATCAGCCAAATAAATCACATAACACAAATTTTGTCATCATTCATAAATCAAAAAGTAATACGCCGATTCTTCCAATAGAGGCATTAAAACTTGCCGATCTATTTATCTCAAAATATCAGACTAGAATTATCGACTCTCGTTTTGAAAAAAATTATGAACAAACTATTCTTAAACTAAAAGAGGCGAACCCTCAACTTATAGTATTTCATCAAGCATCTCTACTACAAAGGATCAGAATACTATTTAGAAAAATTATCAGAAGAAGTCGCAATCAATACCTACCCTATTGGCTACTGATCCCTTATTTCGCCAATTATGAGAATCACTTACTTCAAGAAAATATCTTACAAATAATTGATATTAAAAATGGCATACCTGCCAAACTCGAAGATTATATCGCTAGAAATTACCACTCATAGGTAATAATCCTGCTTCCCCGTCATAAGATTTCCGTATATAATTCGGTCTACGATGTTGACCTTAGAACCACTATATAAAAAAGCGTTAAATCTAAAAGCATTAACATTTGAAGAAGCATTATTCATAATCAATACACCAGACAATAATCTGGTTCAGCTCTTAGAGTACGCTAACGAGATAAAACTAAAGCATGTGGGTAAAAAAGTTCTACTTTGCGGCATTATCAACGCACGATCGGGAAAGTGTAGTGAGGATTGTTCCTTCTGTGCTCAATCTACTTTTCATTCAACAGATATCAAGTCCTATCCGATGCTAAGTAAAAAAGAAATTTTAAAATCAATCCATACTGCAAAAGAAAACCACGCCCATAATTTTTCAATCGTCACATCCGGGAAGGGAATGGCTAATAAAAAAGACTTTGAAACTATTCTCGAATCTATTAAAGAAATAAAAAGCATCGGCCGATGCGCATCGTTAGGGATTCTCAGCAAAAAGCAACTCGTCCAACTAAAATCGGCCGGACTAGATAAATTTCATCATAATCTGGAAACAGCAGAATCTTTTTTCCCAAACATGTGCACCACTCACACCTATTCCGATAGAATTAAAACAATAAATAATGCTAAAGAAGCTGGCTTAGAAGTCTGTAGTGGTGGAATTTTTGGAATCGGTGAAAGTATACCACAACGCGTTGAATTGGGAATAGCGCTAAGAGATCTAAAAATTAATTCTGTACCCATTAATATTCTACATCCCATTAACGGGACAAAACTTTATGGAAAAGTAAAAAAAATGGAAACCCCGGATATTTTAAAACTTATTGCGACATTCCGATTTCTAATGCCAACTATTATTCTTGGCGTTATCGGTGGGCGGGAAGTCAATATGGGGAACAACCAATCTAAGATTTTCACTGCAGGAGCAAACTCCATAATGATTGGAGATTACTTAACCACTTCTGGGAATTCCGTTGAATCCGATCTTCGAATGATTAAAGATGCTAGACTAACATATTAAAACAAAAAACTCCCCATCCTTCAGGAGAGGGCTGGGGAGAGGTCTAGCTAGACGCAAATTAATAATCTTTTTATTTCCCTACTACTAAGCAAATCGTTTATAATAAGCTCATGACTTTTCCATTTTTACCAACAAATAAAAAAGAGATGCAGCTTAAAGGCTGGGAGTCAATTGACATCATACTGATTAGTGGTGACGCCTATGTTGACCACCCCTCTTTTGGAACAGCAATAATCGGTCGTTATTTAGAATCAAAGGGATACAAAGTGGGGATAATTCCTCAACCGGATTGGACCGAAGATACAGACTTTCAAGTTCTTGGAACACCCAATCTCTTTTTTGGAATCTCTGCCGGAAATATGGATTCGATGATTGGGAACTACAACTCTGAAAAGAGAGCCAGAAGACAAGATATGTACACTGAAAATAATGAAGCAGGCAAACGACCAGACCGAGCAGTTATCGTATATGCCAATTGCATAAAAAAACTCTTCCCTGGCAGCCCAATTATTATCGGCGGAATTGAAGCTAGTTTGCGACGCATCTCACATTATGATTACTGGTCCAACAAAATAAGGCGCTCTATTTTACTCGATAGTCGAGCAGATATCTTGGTTTATGGTATGGGTGAAAAAGCGATTGTCCGAATTGCAGATAAGCTTCGTAATCAAGAAACCTTAACGGGAATAGCCAATACAGTTATCATTGCCAATAATCCGCCCACGGATAACTATGTAGAATTACCCTCACATGAAGACGTTTCAAATTCAAAGGAGTCGTTTTTAAAATCCTTTAGTCTTATCCAAAAAGAAGCGTGTATAAAAAATCCGACAATTATCGTACAAGCAGTAAATAAAAAATTCCTAACCATTTATCCTCCAGACAATTTAAGTTCAAAAGAATTGGATAGTATCTTTATTTTACCGTTTACTCGGGAAACACATCCTAGATACAAAAGCGAAATTCCTGCCTATAGTTTTGTTAAACATTCAGTCACTTCACATAGAGGGTGTTACGGTGGCTGCTCATTCTGTACGCTCAACCTACAACAAGGTAAATTTATTATCAGTCGTTCCGAACAAAGCATTCAAAAAGAAATACAAGAAGTTATCTGTAACATGAACGACTTCAAAGGAACTATCCTCGATATAGGAGGCCCCTCTGCCAATATGTATGGAAGTTCTTGCGGAAAAGAAGACGGCTGCAAACGAACAAGTTGTATTTACCCCTCTATCTGTAAAGACTTAAAAACTGACCAACTAAAGCATCTAAGATTACTTCAGAAAGCAACAAAAACGACTGGAGTAAAACATGTTTTTGTAAATTCTGGTATTCGTTACGACCTAGCACTATCTTGTCCAAAATATATAGACGCGGTTGTGGGGAATCATATTGGAGGCCAAATGAGTATTGCGCCAGAACATACTTCCGATAAAGTTCTAAAACTGATGAATAAACCTAGCTTTAGTATTTATGAAAAATTTATTTCGGCGTTTAAAGCAGCAAACGCAAAAGCAGGAAAAAAACAGTTCGTAGTACCATACTTTATTGCCGCTCATCCAGGAAGCACGCTCACAGACATGTACCATGTTGCCTTATATTTAAGAAAAAACAACATGCGCATTGAACAGGTTCAAAACTTTATCCCAATACCAATGACGCTTGCCTCTGCAATGTACTATACAGAATTAAATCCAACAGACCTCAAGCCACTGTTCGTACCAAAAGGCGAAGAAAGAAATCTTCAAAGAGCGCTTTTACAGCCCACAATTAAAAAGCACCAAAATCTTGTAAAAAAAGCCTTACAAAAAATTGGAAAACTTAAAGATCTTAATTATCTAAGTCAAATACGCTAAAGATTTAGCGTATTATTAGCGTTAATTATTACAATCTAGCTCATATTTTTTTACTAAGCAATTTGAAAACTATTAAGTTTATTTCCTTGTTTTCTATAATTAATTTCTTTCTCTCGAATATTATCAGTGAAGTAACGTAATATTTCGTTGAGGAATCTCTCAAGAACTAATTTTTCACCCTGTGCGAGCATTTCAACCGTTCCATTGGGCAAGTTTCTTACCCATCCAGCAATGGGGTATGTAGCCGCAATACTACGGGTATTGTATCTAAACCCGACACCCTGAACATGTCCGCTGAAAATTGCATGAAGCTCCAAGATCATTTTTGTATTATCCCACCACCAAGAACGATATCTTTTTCGTAGAAAACAACTGATTGTCCTGGAGTTATTGCCTTTTGAGGCTCATTAAACACAAGCTTAATTTTGTCCTTACTCTCAGGAATAAGTCTTGCAGACGCTTCCATTCCACCATAGCGAATCTTTGCACTAATATTCATTTCCTTATTTAAGCTCTCTATTGAACCCCAATTTAAATGGGTCGCATATAGTTCTGTCTGGTATAAATCTGATTCAATACCAAGCACCACCTCATTTTTTAATGGATCCAGTTTAATAACATATAAAGGTTCTGTATATGCAATACCAAGACCTTTTCTTTGTCCAATCGTATAAAAGGGAATGCCTTTATGCTTTCCGATAATCTGCCCCGCTTTGTTTACAAAATTTCCAGCCTTATAGTCTCCTTGAATTAGAAAAGAGTAATCCCCATTCACAAAATTCTGGCTTTCTTTTTTTTCATCCAAGCCAAGCCCATGCTCCTTTGCAATCTTCTTAATTTCAGCTTTTTCATATTGCCCCATTGGAAATAAACTTTTACTCAATTGTTCTTGAGATAAACCATATAAAAAATACGTCTGATCTTTGCGTACGTCCTTCGCCTTTTGTAAAGCATATCGATTATGTATTTTATCATTACGTATATTTACATAATGACCTGTAGCGAAGTATTCAAAGACCTTTGACCGTTCAATTATCATGTCCAGAAGAACACCAAACTTGATATTCTTATTACACTCTACACATGGATTTGGAGTTTCTCCCTCAATATATTTTTTAGAGAAATAGTCTAAAACATGATGTGCGTACTCTTTGCTAACATCATATACATTTAACGGAATACCTATTTTATTTGAAACACGCTCAACTTCTTTTATATCTTTTTTCCGCTGTGGGCCATAACAAGAATATTTATTGTGATCATCATAGGAATCCTCATCCCCCCAGACATTCATATAAACACCGATTACATCATAGCCCTGGTCCTTTAGAAGAATTGCAGCTACAGAAGAATCAACTCCTCCACTCATCCCTACATGAACAGATTTAGCCATATCGAATCATCTGCTCAAGGGCTTTTTTAGCAGCTTTACTAACTTTATCTGACAAAACAACTTGCGTCTTCTCTTTTAATAATGATAAATAGATATCCTGTAAGGTTATTTTTTTCATATTAAAACAAGTCTTAACTGAGCCTGCGGCATAAAAATGTCTACCCGGATTTTCTCGTTTTAAACGATGTATTAATCCTTCTTCTGTTGCAATCAAAAAAGCTTTTTTCTGTGAGTTTTTAACAAAACTCATCATTCCATTTGTAGACAAAACCTCATCTGCCAAATCTACAACATCAGGATTACACTCTGGGTGTACTAGCAAAACAGCATCTGGCATCGCCTTTTGGGCTTTTAAAACTTCATCAGCAGTAATTCGAGCATGAACATAACAATGCCCAGCCCAAAGAATAATTTTCTTCTTTGTAAAACGTTGGCAATAGGAAGCAAGATTTCTATCCGGAACAAAAATAATCTCATCTGACTCAATATTTGTTACGACTTCAAGTGCATTTGAGGACGTACAACATACATCCACTTCTGCCTTCACTTCTGCTGATGAATTTACATATGAAACAACCGCTGCCTTTGGATGTTTTTTTCGAAGTTCACGTACATCATCTACGGTCACCATATCTGCCATTGGACAACCAGCATCAGATTGAGGTAGCAGAACCATTTTGTCTGGTGACAATATTTTAGCTGTCTCCGCCATAAAACGCACACCACAAAAAACAATTGTTTCAGCATCAACCTCAACTGCTCGCCTAGCTAAATCTAAAGAATCACCTAATATGTCTGCTATTTCCTGAATATCAGAACGCTGATAATTATGAACCAACAACACAGCATTACGATCTTTTTTTAGTTTATTGATTTTTAAAATTAATTCTTTCTTATTCATAGGCCCTAATTATATTACAAAATAAAGCGTCGTTACAGCACTTTATCCGAAACTTAAAAAAACGATAAATTACATCAAGCAGGTTATAATATACAAGAAGCATCGACTTTTGATACAGCAGAAAAAGAAACGCCCTCTGTTTCTAACAATGCACGTTGGCCTTCTTCGCCTCCGAACACAAACCCCTTGGCGAGAGAACCATCTTTAAAAACTACACGATGACATGGGATTACCCTTTTTTCTGGGTTTGAATGTAGTGCATAGCCAACAACTCGTGGGTTGATGCCCAATTTTTTTCCGATAACACCATATGTTGTAACTTTTCCTTGGGGAATTGTTTTTACAAACTCGTAGACAGCCTTAAATATATCCGCCACCATTTTATTTTATATTATTTTGAATTTTTGCTGCTTTAATAGTATTTTTCATCAACATTGCAATCGTCATTGGGCCAACACCACGTGGTACTGGTGTTATTCGTGATACTTTATTTATTACACTGTCATAATCAACATCACCACAAAGCTTGTCATTCTCATCACGATTCATGCCTACATCAATTACAATCGCTCCATCTTTGACATACTCACTTGTAAACATCTTAGCTCGCCCGATAGCCGCAACCAATATATCGGCCTCACTACAAACACTTGCAAGATTCTGTGTTTTAGAGTGACAAATAGTAACCGTTGCGTTCTTCTTTAACATCATATGAAGCATCGGTTTTCCAACAATGTTACTACGTCCTACAATTACAACATTCTTACCAGACACATCAATATTTTCTCTATCCAACATTTCCATAATACCTGATGGAGTTGCTGGATATAAACCATTTGTATCGCCATAAACCAATTTGCCCATATTTTCAGGATGGAATCCATCGACATCCTTATCAGGTTTAATCGCATTTATTATTTTTTTATCATCAATATGTGCTGGAACCGGTAGTTGAACAAAAAAGCCATTAACAGAATCATCCTCATTAAGTTCATCTATTTTGCGTAAAAGTTCTTGCTCACTAATAGATACCGGATATCGGATCACTTCCGATTTAAAACCAGCTTCATTTGCTGTTTTTTCTTTATTTCGAACATAAACCTGGGAGGCTGGATTCTCTCCAACAAGAATCACCGTTAACCCTGGGATTACTCCCCGAGTCTTAAGTTCAGCAACTTCTTGCTTGAGCTCTTCCTTAATTTGTAATGAAATATCTCGTCCACTAATATTTTTTTCACTCATAGTCTAGATATTATAGAGTGGATAAATAATCTGTGCAATCATCTATAGCATTTCAACAAGGAAGACTACGCAAAAGAAAAAATTTAAATTCAATGTTTAAAGCTATGATATATAGGGTATATTTAATAAATATGAAGCAAATAGCAGAGCTGAAAGGATACTAATATGATAAAATTACTTAAAATATTTTCACTTTCTATACTTATAATTGGACTTACTATTGCATTTAACTATAACAGTTCTGTTAGTCTGGGCTCTTCTAAAAATGAAGTTGCAAAAGCGATGGGGACACCAAACAACAAAATTACATTTCGAAACTGTGAAACCTGGTTTTATAACAAATCCAGTGTCACATTTAAAAACCAAAAAGTAAACGAGTGGAGTAACCTAGGAAACCTGAAGGTATCCATTGGGAAAAAAAACCTAAATGCTGAACCAATAGCAAAAGGATCAAATAAAAAACAAGTGGTTTGCTCTATGGGAACCCCTACGGTGATAATGAATCAAGGAAATCGAGACATCTGGTTCTATGAAACATCTTCAGTTACATTCGAAAATAGCAAAGTTACACGCTGGAACAATAAAGGTAATTTGTATGTTTCTGAAACTGAACAAGAGTTTACCGGTCCAGATTATAAAACAAAAGAAGAAATTCTAATCGAAAATCAAAATGCACTTCATCCTGCGGCAAATACTGATGAATTATTTGCAAAACGTGTTTGCAAAGGAAATGCGAGCATGTCTCATCTTGCAGCAGCCAATTCGTTTTATAACCAATTCGGTAGTTCTAATCGTTAGTTAATATAGGATCCAGTAAGAATTTGGAAAAACTAAAGTTGTCTGATTAGTATCTTTTGGTGCTTTCATTATATCAACTATTTTATGAGGAATCTCTTTTCTACTATTCTGATATAAATAGGCCTTAGCATCATAGCCCTGATAAGCGTTCCCATTAAATATTTTCGGAACAGGATCGGAAATAATCACAACTTTATCTATCTTTTCTTTATCTGCTATTTCCAATAGTGACTGCTTAATTATTTCCGTTACGTTGAAGAATTCCCCAGTTCGATCAAATACTTTTATCTGTCGATCGTTTACTACAATTACATCATATTCTGTCTTTTTTTTAGAAATAACTTTGGGAAACATATTTATCTTCTCCTTGTCTTTCTTAAGCTTTATACCTATATATCGGATAGCGAAACGAATTGTCCCAATGATATTCTGTGGTACAAGGGCCTGCTGTACCACTAGTGTCCGGTCTAAATTGAGAATGGAATAAAAGAGGCCTCCGTAATAATATTAATTTGGGAAAAAACATATTAAGGGAGGCCAAATTAATGAAATATCAAAAC
>Ga0075111_1000152_pt1 | contig 34083 bp, 19 predicted proteins | sample AntAceMetag02UKK_FD_69787 | JGI IMG/M metagenome (GOLD analysis project Ga0075111, IMG submission 69787) | Saline lake microbial communities from Ace Lake, Antarctica - Antarctic Ace Lake Metagenome 02UKK | ecosystem: Environmental > Aquatic > Non-marine Saline and Alkaline > Saline | place... | reverse complement strand
CGGTAGCCCCACCAGCCAATTTAGCGGCGTGGCCGGAAATAGCTATACCCTGAAATGGACGCTGTATGACGAAAACGGGTGCATCAATGGCGACAATGTAAACATAAGTTTTGCCAGCAATTGGCAATGCGGAACTTCAACAATAACTGACGTGGACGGAAACGTTTACAACACCGTGCAAATAGGTAGCCAGTGCTGGATGAAGCAAAACCTGAAAACCACTAAATACCGCAACGGAACAAACATTGCCTACCCTGGCAGCAACGATACCACCTGGCAAAACAATACCACCGGCGCGTATGCCTGGTACAACAACGATATTGCCTACAAAAATACTTACGGTGCCCTTTACAACTGGTACGCCGTTACCAATACCAACAACCTTTGCCCAACAGGCTGGCATGTGCCTACCGATGCCCAATGGACAGTTTTAACTACATATCTCGGCGGTGAAAGTGTTGCCGGAGGAAAAATGAAAGAAACCGGGACAAGTCACTGGAACAGCCCCAACACCGGAGCCACCAATAGCAGCGGTTTTACAGGTCTTCCGGGCGATTGCCGTGATCCCTATGGAAGTTTCGGCAGCATAGGTGACTTCGGCTACTTCTGGAGTTCCTCTGAGTACTCGGCAGCCTACGCCTGGTTCCGCGGCATGGGCTATAACGCCGCCTACGTCTACAGGGGCAGCTACAACACCACTAAGGGTTGTGGGTTTAGCGTCCGTTGTTTGAGGGATTTATAGACTATTTGACTATTTTATTATTTTTCTATTTGCCGCGAAGCGGCGAAAAAAATTTTGAAAATGAGCATGCATTATGATTTACCGGTTTACCCTGTTAAATAAATCTTCGATTTAGCAGAGCTATTTCACAGGGTTTTCTTTTCCAGGCCCAGGGTTTCCCTGCCTCGCCTGCCTGCCTGCCAAAGCGAAGCGGCGGACAGGCAAGGCGGGCATCCCTTCCTTCCTCGCCAATCGTAACGAAGTGAAGGTAGGTTAGTTAGGGCTTTAAACCCTTATCCATTACAATACCTGAACCGGTACCTGGTTCTTCCTCTGAGGTTATGCTTGCTGAAAAGCTTGTCAACTTGGTTCGAGTTTAGATATTGTAGCAATATCCTATTTTGGAAGCCCCACTTATACCATATACCTTATACCTTTTCAGCCTTTTCCACAACCTTATCAAAAATCGACTTCTTAGCCAACAAACTCAGGTAAATTCCGCGGACTCCTAAGAAGCAAACAAAGGCCAGCCAAAGCCCGTGATTTCCGAGTGTATCGGAAGTGAAATAATAGACGGCAAGAAATACCATCAAAGCAACGAGAATGGAGTTTCGAAGGTGATTGGAAACCGTTGCCCCTATATAAATCCCATCCCAGATAAAGGCAGTAAAGCCTACCAGGGGAATGATGATAATCCAATTCATGTATAACATCGAACCATCGATGATTTCCTGGTTGCTGGTCATAAGCTGTAACACCAATCTACCGCCGAGACTATTCAATACAACAAAAAACAAACTCACCCCAATGGCCCAATAGAAAACCAACCTTGTTGTTGCAATCAATTTTGCTTTATCCCTTGCTCCAACATATCTGCCTGCAAGTGCTTCGCCCGCATTGGCAAACCCATCCACAAAATAGGAAAAGAAAATAAAAAACTGGAAGAGGATGGTATTGATGGCAAGGATCGTGTCGTTGGCTTCCGCCGATTTGGAGGTAAAAAAAGATAGTGTGAAGATTAGCGCCAGGGTACGGATGAAAATATCTTTGTTAACCATAAAAAAAGCCTTCATCGCTTTCATCTCAAGCATGGCTTTCTTTTCCCAGAATTTGAAGTAAGCTGAATAATGCTTTCGCAATAGGATTATGGCGAGGATAAGTCCGCAGTATTGTGCCAGCACAGTCCCCCAGGCCACACCATCCGATTTCATATCGAAAACAAAAACAAAAAGCAGGTTAAAGAGCAGGTTTAACACATTAACCACAATAGCTACCACCATAGGGGTTTTTGCATTTTGCATCCCAATAAACCAGCCCACGAAAGCATACAACGAAATGGTTGCCGGTGCTGCCCATATCCTGATATAGAAATACCTCGAGGCAAAATATTCAACCTCATCGCCACCATTGATCATCCAAAAGCTGAATTTCTCAATGGGATATTGCAGTAATATCAACAAAATACTTCCTATGATCCCCACCAAAAGTGCTCTTGATAGAATATTGATGGCCTCCTTTTTATTGTCTTCGCCAAAAGCCTGGGCTGTGAAACCCGATGTGCCCATCCGCAGGAAACTGAAGCCCCAGTAAATAAAATTAAAAATCATTCCACCAAGGGCAATCGCACCAATGTAAACCTCATTCCCCAGGTGCCCCATCATGGTCAGGTCGATGATACCCAGCAAAGGGACCGTAATGTTGCTGATGATGTTGGGTATAGCCAGATGTAGGATTTTGCGGTTCACTTTCGGCGTTTTGAATTTTTTCGCGAAAGTAATATTTTCAGTGGGTTGAAGGGTTGTTGCAGGTTGCAAGGGACAGTACGCTGACCCGATTACCATTCACCGATTACCGTTCACCGATTACCGTTCACCGTTCGCTACCCTTTAAACGTCGCTGTTAACCGCTCGAAGTTAGATTAGTTTTATTGAAACTTCTGACTAAAATGAAAGGTTAAGGTGCATTAAAAAACTTTTTGAAAAACTTCGAACTCGCTGTCGTAATATTATATTTTCTCATGTTGGCCCAACTTCGGTGAGGTAAGCTAATTACCAATTACCGTTCACCGATTACCGTTCACCGATTACCGTCTCCCGTCTTCGGTCTTCCTTCTCCCGTCTTCTATATTCAACAAACCAATTCTCAATCCTTTTTATAGCTTTGCCAGCTCAAAATATTTCAATATGTACAAAATCATTATGCACCACCAGGTGAGCCTTGATGGGGCGATTTCCGGTTTTCCGATGGATACAGGGACTTATTACAAAATTGTGAACGATTTTAAACCGGAGATGTACCTCGTTGGATCCAATACCGCGCTTTCCGGGATTAAAGAGTTCTCTAAAAAAGTAGCCGAAGAAACAGAAAAAGATTTTAAGAAGCCGATTGATATTTCGGGTGACAACAGGCCTTATTGGCTTATCCCCGACAGCACTGGTAAACTTGAAGGATTACTCCATTATCTTAGGAATTACGAACATTGCCGTGATGTTATTATCCTTGCAAGTACTGAAACCCAGCCATCTTACCTTCAATACCTGAAAGAAAGAAATTACACTACAATCATCGCAGGCGATATAAAGGTTGATTATCAGAAAGCTTTTCATCAGCTAAATCAAAGTTTTGAATTTGAAAAAATATTAACTGATGACGGTGGAATACTAAGTAGTGTGCTGTTTAATAAAGGGCTCATCGATCAACTCAGCCTGATTGTTTCACCCATTCTAACCGATAAGAAAAATCCAAAACTATTCAGGGAACTAAAACTCGGCAAAAGGGTGATATCACTTGAACCAAAAGAGGTGAAGATCCTTGAAAACAAAAGTATCTGGATGTTGATGGATGTGGTGAGGTAGCTTTGGTGAGTGGTGATCGGTGAATGGTGATCAGTAATCGGTGATCGGTGGTCAGTGGTCAGTAATCAGGTTTCCCACTATTCCCCTTATAAACCCTATGCACCCTATAAACCACGGTTGGCAGTAAATCAGTGACCAGTAAGTGGTGATAATTGGTTGAATAATAGAAAATACCCCCAATTCTGCTGGCAAATTCGAAGTTTTTCTTGCAGTATTTGAGATGCTTTTGCTTTACTTTTTCTGGCATTGTTATTCGAAGCGGACTCCAAACTTCGATCGGATATCAAAGACGCAAGAAAGATTTCGGATGCGAATTGGCTGAGAATTGTGCTACTTCTCCCTATACCTTATACCCAATACCTTCTCACTCCCCTTCTTCCCTCACAATCAAAAAAACTTCTTCTCCGTCTTTTTTCATCAGGTATTTTTCACGGGCAAGTTTTTCAACGCTTTCATCATTGGAGGTGAGCTCATGAAGTTTCAGGCTATCGCATGAAATCTCGTTTTTGTAATACTGCTCTTGCCTTTTTGCTTCATTCAATTCACTGGATAAGGACAATTGCCTCAGCCAGTTGTTCTGGTCGAAAAACAACATCCACACAACAAAAGCCAGCAACACATACATGATGCGGCCCTTGAGCAGGTTTTTTATTTTTGGTGAGATGGTCATAGTTTCAGGGTTTTGGCAAAGATAGAATTATTTTGAGTTTCAATTGATAAGGATCAATGACAAATTTCAATCGGTCAAAAAATTTTTTCATCGAATTGCGCAGATTAATCGAATATCCCCTGCCAAGGGCAGGTTTAATTTGTATAATTCCCAGCCTTCACTTCGTTTCGGCGGGCAGGCGTTCCATTCGATGAAAAATTAAATCATCTGTGGATTCTATTGTAATATTTGTCGTGTACCCATTAATAATGATTTGTTGCTCTTTCCCGACAACCATCAGCCTAATTTTTACTCTATATTGATTAAGCAACTGAATTTCTGTAATTAACACTTTAACAGTAATATAATAAACTTGAATAAAAATCGGCGATCCAAATATGCAGGAATTTGATTATTTGTTTTTAAATTATTGGTAATTTTAGCGCCACTTTCTCAGAAACAACATCATAACTTACTGTAAAATACATTACTAACATAACACACAAATTACAAATGATGAACTACTTTTACCAAACTCTTCAAAGCAAACTTTTGTTTGTTGCAGTCGTTAGTTTTCTAACTTTTAGCACTACTCATCTTCTTGCGCAAGATGTAACTTACACCGATAGCTGGGGCGATGCCGGCTACACACTTAAAACCTCAGATCAATCGGGTTTAAAAATCAATTTCTCGGTCTCTGAATTCTCTTTTACTGATGTAGAGATTGATGGTGATGCAATGCAAAATGTTCTTTTGCCTGGCACTTTGCTCCCCAATGATGAAGGTGCACCAGACCTTCCTGGGACAAGCCGTTTTGTTGCTGTTCCACAAGGTGCTACACCCAAATTGATCATTAAAGATTACCGCATCGAAAAGTTTCAAAATGTAAATATGGCACCTGCTCCACGAATTCCTTTGGAAACTGAGGACGGGCCGCTTGATTTCAACAAGAATCAGGATATTTATACTGTTGATGCATTTTATCCTATCAATCCCATTCAAATATCTGAGTTGACTCAAATCCGTGGAATTGATGCCATAATGCTGGGTATAACTCCATTTCAGTATAATCCGGTTACAAAGGAACTGATCGTTTACCGCGATGTTGAGGTGGAGATCAGCTTTGAAGGCAGTACCGGCCATTTTGGCGAAGACCGCTTGCGCAGCCGCTGGTGGGACCCAATCATTCAGGATGCATTTATTAACAGTGCTTCAATCCCGGAAATGGATTACAACAAGATGATGCAGCAAATCACTAATTCGACTGACAATGCCGGATGCGAATACCTTATTGTTATCCCTAACAATCCTGAGTTCAAACAGTGGGCCGATTCAATCAGGCTTTTCCGCCAGAAGCAGGGCATTTTAACAGACATTAAAACTTTGGATGAAATAGGGACAAACACTGTAACCGGGCTCGAAAGTTATTTCAACGAAGCCTACAATACATGGGATATCCCGCCTGCCGCTATTTTATTGCTGGCTGATTATGGGACCAACGCCGACAATTCAATCACCAGCCCAATTTGGGACAACTACTGTGCTTCCGATAATATCTTTTCGGATGTGAACAATGACGATATGCCCGACATGATTTTTGCAAGGATTACAGCTAATAATTATGACCAGCTTGAAGTGATGGTTACTAAATTCCTCAACTACGAGCGTACACCTCCTACCAATCCTGATTTTTATAATCACCCGATTACTGCCTTAGGTTGGCAAACCGAACGCTGGTTCCAAATTTGCTCCGAAACAGTTGGTGGTTTTTGGAGGAGCCTGGGCAAAGATCCTGTAAGGATTAATGCCATTTATGCCGGTACGCCGGGCAGTACATGGTCCAGTGCCACCAATACAGGAACTGTTGTAAATTATTTTGGGCCCAATGGCTTGGATTACATTCCTCAAACACCTGCTGAATTGGGTGGTTGGTCTGGCGGAACTGAAGCAATGGTTATCAATGCCATCAACAATGGTTCATTTGCCTTGCAACACCGTGACCATGGATACGAGCAAGGCTGGGGCGAACCCGATTTCAGTAGCTCAAGCATTGATGGTTTGAATAACACAGATCTGTGCTTCATTTTTTCAATTAACTGTCTTACCGGAAAATACAATATGAGTGGCGAATGCTTTACCGAGAAATTCCATCGCTATACCAAAAATGGTGAAAATGCCGGGGCACTTGGTTTAATTGCCGCATCCGAAGTTTCCTATTCCTTTGTGAATGACACTTACGTTTGGGGTATGTACGACAACATGTGGCCCGATTTTTTGCCCGATTATGGAATGCCTGTTGACGAAAGGGGTTTGTTGCCAGCTTTTGGAAATGCAGCCGGAAAATATTTTCTTAAGCAATCGCAATGGCCTTATAACACAGGGAATAAGGAAGTGACTTATAACCTCTTCCACCACCATGGCGATGCATTTCTTACTGTTTACTCAGAAGTTCCACAGGATTTGGGTGTAACACACAATCCGATTCTTTATAGTGGCGAAACCAGCTTCTCGATTTCTGCCAATCCCGGTTCATTTATCGCACTTACTGTTGATGGCGAAATCATTGGTACCGCCGAAGGTACCGGCTTCCCATCTGATATTTCCATCGAGGCTCAAATCCCTGAAACGCAAATTATCGTTACGGTTACAAAACAAAATTATTACAGGTACGAATCAGTAGTTGAGGTAATTCCACCTGCTGGCAGTTATGTGGTTTTCAATGCATGTGACATTGATGATATAACAGGAGGAAATGGAAATGGCATGATGGATTATGGTGAAGACATCCTACTTGACATGACAGTAAAGAATGTTGGTGTAGCTGAGGCTGAAAACGTTGAAGTTACCTTATCCAGCGAAAGCGAATATATTTCAATCACTGATGCAACGGCTGAATTTGGAAATATTGGCTCCAACCTAACCCAAACTATTGAGGGTGCCTTTGAGATACACGTGCACGAATTTATTCCCGATCTTGAAGCAATCAGTTTTGAGATTTCAGCTACAGATGGTACCGATACCTGGACAAGTTCATTTACTATTACTGGCCATGCGCCGGTATTTGAAGTCTCAGGGGATGTATTGGTTTCTGATCCAGATGGAAACAACAATGGCCGTCTCGATCCTGGTGAAACTGCCGACATTCATGTACCAACGATGAACACTGGTTCTGGAAACGCATACACAGTCCATTCAGCTATTATGTCAGGAAGCCCCTTTATTGTTTTTAATAGTGTGGAATATAGCCTTGATATGATTGAAGCAGGCAGTGTTGGATATGCTGTGTTTAATGTTTCGTTGCACGAGCAAGCTGTTGTCGGATCGCTCATCGAAACTAATTTCAATTCTATTTGTGAAGCTACCACTATCGAGGAAATTGTAATGCTTAAAGTTGGTGCTACACTCGAAGATTTTGAGACAGGCGACCTGGGCCAGTTCTCCTGGCAAAATGGTGGTAGCAGCCCGTGGTTTGTTACCGATCAGGTTGCGTTCGAAGGAAGCTACAGTTTACAGTCAGGTGGGGTTAACAACAACCAAATGTGTATCCTGGGCTTAAGTGCCGATGTTATGATTGAGGATTCAGTCTCGTTCTATCGCAAGGTTTCAACCGAAGCCGGGGACGTCCTTCAATTTTTTGTTGATGGTGCCATGCTGGGCGAATGGTCGGGCGAGCACGAATGGGAATACTTTTCTTATCCTGTTTCTCCCGGAAATCATAATTTGATTTGGAGATATTACAAAGATAACGCCCAGGTTGCAGGTGACGATGCTGTGTGGGTTGACCTCATCGAATTCCCAACCCTTGTGAATAATAATGTGATGGCTTTTGCCGGACAAGATGCTGACATTTGTGCCGAAGATATTTTCCAGTCCAATGCTGCCGCCAATAATTACGAAAGCCTGATGTGGACAACCACCGGTACAGGTACATTTGATGATAATGCTACGCTCAACCCAATTTACACTCCAAGTGCTGATGATATGGAAATGGGATATGTTACCCTTTCGTTAACAGCTTATGATGGCAGTGATGAAGAAACTGACGATATGATGCTTACACTTATGAGCGTCCCTGGGTATAGTGTTGAACCTCCGGTTGGAGAGTCACAGCTTTGCATTAATCCCGGCATGGTTACATATAACATTGATGAAATTGCAAATGCTGAAACTTACATTTGGGATGTTTCCCCGGCTGAGGCAGGAACTTTTACATGGGAAGGCAACACCGCCCAGCTTGAATATGCACCGGATTTTGTCGGCACAGGTGAGATTAAAGTTAAAGGAGTTAACGATTGTGGCGAAGGCGACTGGTCAGCAGGGCTCCAAATTATGGTATCATCAGCTCCGGATATTTTGGATATGCCCCAGGGCTATACTGAAGTATGTGCCGGTGAACCTGGAGTTTTATACACCATAAATGAAATTCTTAATGCTGATGAAATCGTTTGGGAACTTGAGCCCACTGAAGCAGGTATGCTTGATGCCGGCAGCTTTTCGGCAACTATTACATGGTCAGCTGAATTTGGTGGTGATGCCACACTCCGTGCTAAACCTATTAATTATTGTGCCGAAGGTGAATGGTCCGAAGCACTTATTGTGAATGTTGCCCCAATACCAATGGCAGCTGGAAATATTGATGGGAAAGACAAGACTTGCATGGGTGCAGAAGATACTTATGTGGTTCCTGAAATTACAAATTCAATTTCTTACGAATGGGTTCTTGAACCTGAGGCTGCAGGTATGATTACCGTCAATTATACTAATATGGATTGTAGCATTGCCTGGGACGAAAACTGGAATGGCGATGCCACATTAAAAGTACGCGGCATGAACGACTGTGGTGATGGCGGCTGGTCGGAGGTATTCATCGTACTGGTGCAGGATTGTACCGGAATTGATGAGGTGGGCAATTATATTTTGAACATTTATCCAAATCCTTCTGGCGGAATATTTAACATCTCCATCGATGTTCAGGATATAGTTGATGTGAAATTGTATGGGGCCACCGGAAAATTGATGTATTCAAAAGATGAAGTTAATTTGGGTGGTACAGCCAACTTGCAGGTTGATGCAACGCACCTCCCCGAAGGGATTTATTATCTGACGGTGAAAGGTAATAAAGTGAATTTTACTGAGAAGGTAGTGATTCGGAAACAGTAAAATGAACCATACACTTGAGATGACTTAAAAAAAAGGAAGGTTACAATTGTGGCCTTCCTTTTTCTTTTTCCATCTATTACACCAACAACTAAATTTCCGGGCAGGGCGGTCCCTCACCTCCCCGCTCCCCCACAGACCCGGCTTTCTCCCAAAACTTCGGGATTCCCCCTAATTCAGCCTAACTCAAAGATAGCTATGATTTTTTGCTTTGGTATCGTTGATTCCCAATTTAAAGATCAACACTATTCAAATCTACCTTTCCAATCCGAATCTTTTTTACTACCCCAAGCGTATCTTTCACTTCCAAAGCTATGGTGTCGCGGTCGTTCTCATAATAGCGGAGTAATTTGCAAAAATCCGGATCAATTGAAAAATCCAGCGAATCAAGTTTCATTAACTGCATGTTAGGATAAATTCCATTTTCGGATGCCGGGGAATTTTCTATTACCGACTGGACATAAATGTTTTTCTCTTCAGAATACCCCATTCTGAATCCAAATGTAAGATTCTTGTTTTCAGTAGAATCGACTTCGGTAAAATGTAGGTTTTGGTTTTCCCAATCAATTACAACAACATACCGTGAAAAAATCCTGCAACCCACCAATTTTGAATTTCCAGAACTTACTTTAACATCACAAACGGCCAATCCGGCTGATTTCAGCGTATCGATGTATGTAATTTCACGCTTCAATTTATGTACCTCACCAAGAATTCCCTTTTGCGAAACCCCGTTTTCAATAAATACATTTTCAACAATATTGTTCTCTTTTAAGGTGTGAAAATCCTTTAAGGGGACACTTAGTGAACCGGTGGAACCATAGTCGATGGTCATGTTATGGATTGTGGCCTCGCCAATTTCTATGTCAACAAATATATTGTACTGGATATTAGTACTAAATGGAACGATGGCAGCCGAATCTGAATAATACAAACCGGGAATATTACTGAGCGATACTTCTTTCTTGTCGAAATCAATTTTCCAATTACAAAAGCGCATCAGGTTTGAACCAACAATTCCATCAACATCCATACACTTCAATATCGGGTTCGATTGAAAACCAAGCACAAAAGCAGTTTGATTGGTGAAAGGAATGTCGCCAATGAAAATGCTGTCAACCTCCACATGCTCTATCTTCTTCCTGTTCTTCTCAGTATCGATGATGTTTCCGGTGCTAATGACTTTATAATTGAGTTCGGATTGTAGTTGCTCAGAAATGCTAAAGGGTGCACCGGTATCGAGCAAAAAACGATAAGTCGTTCCCTTGATTGTTACCGGAACAATGATCAATCCCATCATCACTTCAACCCCAACTGTTTCATCGAATTGGGCACTGGTGACTTCACCCCGCTGAAGTACTTTTTTTAATTTTAACGAACAGCCATTGTGAAGAATTAATAGAAACGATAGACTAAGGGCAACGAATACTTTGTATTTCATATTTTTATGAATCAATTACGAAGCAACATACATTTTTTAATGTGCTTACTGTTTACAGTTGTGAGCTGATAAAAATAAATGCCGGAATCAAGCACCTGGCCAAATGAGTTGCTCCCATCCCACGAAAAGTGATGCGTGCCTGATGTAAAGGTGTTATCAGCAAGGACTTTCACCAACCGGCCACTAATATCAAGTATTTCAAGTTTTATCCGATCACTTTTATCCAATTCGATGGTAATATCTGTGGCCCCAAATTCAGGATTAAAAGGATTGGGAAAGTTTTGTATTAAGATGTCTGCTGAAATATCCGCTTTGATCGGATCTTCAATCCCAACATAGAGGTCATCCAAAACTGTTTCGGTGTAATAAACAACAATTTCACCCATATTCTGCGATGACCGAAACTGGGCGAAATAGTAATCGTTTGGTGTGGGAACCGCATCAGAAATATCATATTTCCCCCATTCATCCCACCTGATTAAACTCACATTATCGAACCATGAATAAGCCTCACCCGATTGAGGAATGTTGCTGTTGAGGCGGATATCGAAGTATTCTGTTCCGGCAGGAATTGACAACTGCTGATGATAAAATGTCCACGGAGTATCACCGCTAATTTCGACCCCAATGTTTTCTTCACCCATCGGGTTTCCCAATTCAAAATACTGATAGTAGTTTACTTCGATGGTAACTCCAGCACCATTCATAGTTTTGATGTATCCACAAAGGGAATAATTAATGGTATCGGATTGGCATAGGATCCTTTGCTCAAAATTTGTTACAAGGTTGTAGGGTGAGTTTTCATTTCTGTAATGTTGAAGCGAGCGATTTCCAGAGAGTGCAACCGTATCGCAATATTTCTCGTTTACGTTGTTCAAATCCCAAAGGGTGCATCCTTCATCTTCCATCGTGCCCCACCAAATTTCATCCCTTCCCAAACGAAATTCATAATCTCCCGATGGTTCAATGGCTGCAATTGAAGAAAAATTCCCCACTTTTTCGATGGCGTGAGGAGCCGTTTCCCAATTGCCATTCACCTCTTCCTGAGTAAGCGCAACCATAATTTCTGCTTCGTAGCTGGGGATATTCAAAGTGTCCATTACCACAGTCGCAGTAATATTTTCGCGGTCAACATCAAGCCAGGTATTGAGTTCTTTCGAACGCTGTGCAAGCCAATCAAGGATGTGCAAGCCCAATCCGCCTTCTGCCCTTTGCGGGATATAGTCGTCGATATAAAGAGGTATGATTGTGAATTCATAAAATCCTGTTGCGTTCACTTTTGCCTCCAAAATCATCGAAGGAAAAGTTTCGGGATAATCGAGGTCAAATACGTAATCCCCCAGAGAATGGGCAATCAGTTTTCCATTGTAAAGCTCCACACCGTGAATGATATGCGGGTGGTGGCAAATCACCAGGTCAGCACCATTGTCGATGGCAAAATGCCTGATTTCGCGGGAACCCTTATCAGGTGCAATTTCCCTGGGTTGATATTCACCCGTAGTTTTACCATTCCCTGCATAAGGAATAAGTACATTATCATTTTTGTCCGGGGCAAAGGAATATTCTCCACCGGCATGCCACTGCATTACCACCAAATCAGAAATCTCCCTCACTTCTTCAATTTGCTTTTTGATATAATGATCGGTCAGATTACCAAATCCGGGTTTGTTGTAACCAGCATCAAGGTAAGGCTGGTAATTGTTGTATTGTCCGTGCCGATCACTGGCCCCGAGGAAGGCAATATTTACACCTGCCTTCGAGTAGAATGCAGGAAGATATGCTTCGTAGGAATTAGCCCCAGCACCCATATGCAGGATATCATTCTCCTCAAGTGTAGATTGCGTTTCAATCATCCCGGGCAACATATAATCCATGATGTGGTTGTTAGCTAGGGTCACCATATCAATTCCGGCATAAGTTAAACCGTCCACATTATTGGGTGAGCCTTTAAAGTAAATTGTTTTAGTTGGGTGATGACCAAAATAGGTTGTTAGCGGGCATTCAAGGTTTCCTACAGTAAAATCAGCAGCATCACCGAGGTATTGTTTAGTTGGTTCAAAAATGGATTCAACACCTTGTGTTGGAATAATTCCGCCCCATTGTTCATATGCCCGTGCCATCATCATGTCGCCAACAAAATTGATAGTTACAGGAAAAGTACTGCTTCCCTGCCCAACTTCGATGCTGCAACTTGCATATCCCCATTTATTTGTTTCATCCACAACACGGAGCAAAACGGTGTAAGCATGATCGTCGCTAACAGAAAATGTATGTACCGGATTCTCTTCAGTACTTGTTGTCCCATCCCCAAAATCCCAGAAAAAATCATGTTCACCGCTATCGGGGTCGATGACTTCGCTGTAAAATTGAATGTCCGTGCCCTTGTCTTCTCTTCCGCCCCTTTTAGCCCCTGCTACATATTCAATAGATACTTCAGGTAAGACGGGTAAATCTTCGGTGATATTTACAACATAGTCGAAATAAACTGCACCCTGATTTCCTGCGTCTTTGTCGTTTATATAAACCAGCGAGCTGACTTCAGGTAAGTACCCAAAATAATCCATCCAATCATCGGCCACAGGAAGTTGGAATTCGTTCCATTGGTCTTCGGGAAAATTGCCCTGATATACAGTGGCCCACTCTCCCGGGTTCACCTCTTCGGATCCTGAAAAAGAATAAAAAAGGACATTGTTTACATCCATAATTCCAAAGCCCTGAATTTCTGCCTCTGATGCCACGTAAGCTGAAACCTGCCAGACATCACCGGATTTTATAAGGATGGGCTGAATCTCCTGGACCTTCCAGGTATTGCCAAAAACCCTTAATGAATATGCTGAATTGTTGTAGGTGTTGTCCGAATCGAGTTCCCAGGAATCAGGGTCATCATCTTCGCCGGGGTAAGATTCGAGTTTTACTGAACCACTATCGAAATCTTCGATGACAATGGTTTTTTGCTTTGTTGAATCAGGCATGTAGCCGAAATTTATCAAACCAAAAGTTGAGGATGGAAATATCAACAAGGATATTATCAAAGATAATGTGATACTTAGTTTTTGCATTTTGTCATTTCATTCAGTTGCTATCAGCCTTTCGTTATTTAATAGACTGGTAAGCATGAAAAAGTTGCATGAACAGTGCAACGAAATTATTCTTTTTGTTGTAGGTGGATTTTTGGTAGGCACAACAATATGATTTTTTTTATTAAAAGACAGTATTTTTGCTTTGATAGTGGTTATTCTCGAAATGCATTTTGTGTACCTTTCTGGCTTAGTGTCTCATCTTTTTTTTCTTGCCACTCACATAGTGATGCCCATGGCAGAAGGCACAAAAACACAAAGAGACACTAAAGTTAATTGATAAGGGTGCAATTTGATGTACACCCGATTTTTGGTATGTCAGCAATTTAATACAGACGCGGATGATACGGATATTGCTGATTTTTGTAGATGTTTTTTAGTTATATAACCAGTGTTTATCCGCGTCATCTGTGTCATCCGTGTTCCAATTGGGGTGAACCGGGAAACTATTTGCAAACCCCATTTTACCTGACTATAATTTGGTGTTTCTACAAGTCTAAAACAAAATACAAACCGGGCTTGGTGCATCTATATCATCAACAAGCTCCAACAAGCCGGTGTTTTTATCACGCTTAAACGAAACGATATTATTGGTGTATTGGTTGGCTACAACGAGCAAGTTTTCATCCGGGGAAAGGGCGAAACTGCGCGGCCATTCTCCCTTAACATCCTGGTGGGCTATTGCTTCCAAGGTGCCATCATTTGAATTTACACGAAAAATGGCAATGCTGTTGTGTCCACGGTTTGAAGCATAAACAAATTTTCCATCCGAAGAAATATGAATATCGGCGCAGTAATTTGCTTCAGTAAAGTTGGTGGGCAGGGTTGATACAGATTCTCTTTTTTCGTAAAAACCATTACCCTTTTTGAGTATCCGGGTTACGGTGCAATCCAATTCATTCACTACATAAAACCATTTGCCATTGGGATGCAACGCCAGGTGACGTGGCCCTGCCCCAGGTTCCATTTTCAACTTTTGTGGGTTGGAAGGAAGTAGTTTTTTCCGGTCCGTATCCAATTGCGAAAACCAGAGTTCATTTGTTCCCAGGTCAACAGAAATAACATTGTCATCTCCAACAAACCAAACGGAGTGTGCATGAGGGGCTTCCTGCCTATCGGTTAAGCCATTGCCGCTATGTTGCTGCACATCCAAAAGTTCAGTCAATTTTCCACTGTCATCAAGTTTTAGCAAACCCACATTACCACCGCTGTAGTTGGTAACCAAAACATATCCTTTTTCGTTCACTGCCACATGGCATGGATGTGCCCCGCCTGTTGGCTGACGGTTAATAAACTTCAAAACACTATCCGTAACTTCAAACGACCCGACAGTTCCAAAGCCCTCATTGTCGGTTTCATTTACAGCCACCAAGAATTTATGGTCGGTGCTCCAGGCTAAAAACGATGGGTTTTTGGATTTTGCTGACAGGCCAATTTGCTTAATTTTCCCCTCTTTGTCGAGAGAATACTTGTAAATACCTTCACTATCTTCGTTGGTATAAGTCCCAACATAAAAGGAGCAGGTTTCGTTTTGATCCTTTTCCTGTTTGCTGTTTGATCGACAGCTAATCAGGAATAGAAAAAATGATATTAATAGATAGAATTTTATTTTCAATTTAAAATGTCAAAACTTTATCACACTCAATAGTCCACTGTGCAAATTCCATCATATTGCTCAATTCAACCCCATCAATAAATTTAAGTTGGTCGATGCCCCGCGCTCTTGAGCAACCACCACAACTCTTGACCTCGCCCCCATGCAAGATTACAGATTTAAGCATGCTTTCAATATTATAGAATCCAGTTGGTGTTACCTGATTTGGAAGGCCACAGCCTACAGCATCTGCCAGCAGGAAGATTTTTACATCAACCTTGTTGTCATCTTCCATTTGTAATGTCATGGCCATTCTTAAAGCATTGTATGCCTTCTCAGTCCCATATGGTGCATCGTTGATAATTATGAGTATTTTTTGCATTTTTTTGGTATTTATTTTAATTCGTAACCTAAAATTGTCGTTTGATAATAATTTGTTGTAAGCTCGCCAGCAAAACAGCAAGCAAAGAAACTAAAAAATGATGATTGATTGAATATACAGGCTTTGGGGTTTTGTGGTAATTTTTATTTTTTTGGCTTTTGGAGTGGGTTCAACTAATGATGTTGGCTAAATCACCGGAACAATCCATAGCCTTCCAACCGCAACAAAAGCACACAATACAAACAAAATTAAATTCGACAGCGCCGGTTTATTTTCTTTCAATTTCAAGTGTGTCATCATTGCACCAATCATTGTGGCAGCAAGGCCTAATGCAGCAATGGGTGTGAGTATTGGGAGGATGCCCAGCCACATCGGTAGCAACATCCCGGCTGCACCAAGCATTTCCAGTATTCCAATTGTTTTTATTTGGGTCAACGAGAAACCATCGACCCATGTTCCAAGATTTTCTTTTAGTGCTTCTTTTGGCTGGCCAATTTTCATAAAACCTGTGATGAAAAATAGTACAGCCAGAAGTGCCTGAACCGTCCAAAGTATTGTATCCATAATATTAGCTTGAAAAGTTGAAACTACACTTTTTTAGTAGAATAATGGTAACTATTTACCAGGGTTAATCAGGAATAAAGTTGTGCCCATCAAAAGTAATACATAATTCTGTAACTTCTAACCGTGGCTCAGGCAAATCAAAAACCTGGCTTTTTTAATCAGGGGCGGTGCTGCCCTGCCGGCCCGCTTCGCCGTTGCTCCAACGAGGTGGGCAAGACTGGTTTGCGCGGATTAGACGGATGAAAAAATGAAAGAACTATTTCAATTATTCATCAAACGTTTCCATTTCCTTCGGAAGATGGAAAGTTGAGACAAGGCATGCCTTGTCTCAAACCACCAAAAGAATATTTTCTAATTTTTAATTATCTTCCTTGTTACGAAAGTTTTCCCATCCGAAACCCGGATAAAATAAATCCCCTCGTTCAATTTTCCCAAATTGATTTGTGATTGGTTGTTGTTTTGAATTTCACCTGAAACCACTTCCTGCCCAAGAATATCAAAAACTGAGTAGGAAAGATTTTTTAAGTCGGGATCAGACTTAATCGTGATAAAATCATCAAAAGGATTTGGGTAAATCCCTACTTCCATTTGCGGAAGCCGGAACTCTTCTTCACCCAATGATTCATCATAAAAAGCTTGTACTTCTGTAATTCTTTCTTTTAACAATTCCACACTATTTAGATTTGGCAAATTCAACCCGGTGTAAGCTCTTGCAAAAACCAGGGCAAAATCCATTTCGATACTTTCGCCAGCATTCAAGCTGTAAGGGCCTGCTGAAAGCAAACCACGGCGGTCGCCTATTTCATTGTTTTCAGAAACCTCCGACCAACCTTCACCCGTAACCGGGTTTCCAGGATAGATAAAATCAATTGGCTCAGTCCCTCCATAACCCAGTTCACCTATGGTTAAATGTGTTGAATCCAGCCAGATGGCTTTTAAATAGTTGTAATATTCTGTATCTACTTGCGGATCGGTTGTCGGGACAAGCCCCCATCCATAAAAAGTCATGGTAGCCGAAATGTCGAAATTCAGGGCCGTGACTGATACTGCAGGTGGTAAACTCCCATAATTTACCGGATATTGATCGTTGCAATCGATGGGTGTGGCATTGTAGCCGTACATAGAGTTTAATGTAGTATCTGTCCCCACATAGTCATCCCAGGGACAGCCAATATCAAAATCATTGTAAAAACCAATATAGTAATCATTGTAATCATTATCGGATTTGTTGATGATGGTGTAAGAAGCGAAAATAATGTTGTTCAAGGTTGAATCCACCGGCCTGTTGTAGGCATAGTACATTGCATGGATTTCTATACCAAGTTTTTCTCCATTGGTTTGCGTGTGTTCGTCCCTGTCATCGTTAAAAATAAAATAAACTGCCTGGTCGCCTTTGATAATTGGAAAATCGCCATTGGCAGGATTGTATTCACCGTTGCTGTCAATATCATAAAATGGGGCAAGTCCCGGGGCGATAGCTGCCGGCCATTCACTAATGTTTTCAATCATTTGGTAGCCTGCATCCTGCCAATGTGAACGATGAAAATCTATATCTGATTGATGGAGCATCCATACCCTGTTCCAATTGATGTCGTATTCTGAGGTGTAATTTATAGGAACCAATTTTGGCCCAGGGAAAAAATCAGCACCCCAGCGATAGGTGTCGCCGGCAACGTGCAACACATCATCCTGGTCGAAGGCCCCCATCCATAGCGATTGAGAAAAGATTGCATTTACTCCTGAATTAGCGGGAGCCTCAAACATATTTACATCATCCATATCCCAAAATTGCAGGCCACAAGCATTGATCCGGCAACGGATGTTGTTTGTATTGAGGGTATCGAAACTTTTGTTCCCCACATTTAGGTAAACAGTTGCCAGTTCCGACATCAAATTATTCTCCAAATCAACTATCCGATAATTCAAAGAATCAGCACCTTTATAATGCATATCAGGTGTAAAGTAAATAAGGCTATCGTCCCAATCCATCACGCCGTGCATGGGAGGCAAAACCTGTATCAATTTAAATGGATGTTCATCGTAAGCAAAATCATTATCGAGGACACGCAGCGTATCTGTCCTCAATGAAAATGCGTCATAGTAATCGTTTTCGGCGATGGGGGCTTTATCCTGGGCAAATGAAAGTATTGTTAGGCAAACTAAAAATGTTGTGAGGGTAGAGGTTAATATTTTCATTTTAGTGGGTTTTAAAAATTTATTTATTTTTTGGTTATTCATTCTATTTAAAACGAAGTATCAAAGTTATATCAGACGCAGATTTACGCGGATTAGACGGATAAAAAAATGAAAGAACTAAATCTATTGTTCGTCTAACGTTTCCATGACCGCCTTCGGCGGACGATGGAAAGTTTTCTTCGGTTTGACTTTCCATCGTCCGAAGGACATGGAAACGTCAAAACTGTCCACTACTGTTTTACTATTTTCCTCGTCACAAAAGTTTCCCCATCCGAAACCCGGATAAAATAAATCCCCTTGTTCAGTTTTTTCAGGTTGATTTGTGATTGGTTATTTTTTTGAACTGAACCGGAAACCATCACATCACCAAGCATATCAAAAACCGAGTAACTTAAATCCCGGGAATTGTCAGGAATTTCTATAGTTAGAATTTCAGAAAAAGGATTAGGGACTATTAGCAATTTGTTTAAAAAATTCTCATCTATCCCTTCAACCGAGGCATGGTAAGCCATAAGCCAGCCGCTAAAATTATCCCTTTCGTCAGTTGTAAATTTCAGCAACACCCGATTAGAATTTACTGTAATGGGCTGGTAAGGTCCGTGCCCGGTGATACGCTCGATATACTGGTTGCTGTTGTTCATATCATAGACCTTCACATTGTCGTAATACTCTTCGAGGTCAACTTCCATAAAATCGAGGATAACAAATTCGGCATTGGGCACATCAATCACCCAGTGGCATAAAGTATTCTCAACATAGTTTTTCATGCCGCTTCCATCTTCAATCACTCCACTCTGTTGGGTCAGCCAAACCGTATCTTTACAATAATCAGGATTAATTGAGTAGTAACTGATTTTCCAGCCGGGACCGGGCCATCCGCCATCAGTCCGAAAATTCAGGAATATTTTATTGCTACCCGAAAGAATGTCCCCCGGTTGGTCCCACCCCGAAAGTTTGCCCAATAGGGGCATGGTTTCATTTTCGCCATCAAACACATAAAGTGTGTCGCCGGGGGCGATGCTGAACAAATCGAAATGTAAGCGGAGGCGATCCACCGAATCGGTGTCGGGAACCTGGGGGGCGATTAGCCACGAGCAATCTGTATTGTGCGCATATTGTAGGTGATTACTTCCATCTTCGATCACACCATCCTTATCGTTTACAACAAATATTTCGTCGCAAAATGGCAAGCGGTAGGCATAGTACGATAATTTCCAACCATTCTTTTCATTTTGCCCATCAGCCTGAAAGGTAATAAAAACAGTATTGGATGAGGTGTAGATTGTTCCCGGAATTTCATTTCCACTATACTCACCCAGAAGTTCAGCTTCGGCATCCGGGCCATCATAAATTGAAATAATATCCATACCTGCTTCAGTATCCAGGAAAGAAAAATCCAACAATATGTTAGTCAGGCTTGTGTCAGTAGGTTGGATCAACCAGCTACAGGAAGTTGCTGGCAAATAGTTGTCAGGACTGCTTCCATCTTCAATGGTTCCAAATTTTGAAGTCAATACTTTAGGCCCTTCACAAAAAACAGGGTAGTCGAACAGCGTGGTGTCTGGATAAATATTGAATACTGCACCCTGGCCATAATTCAGGTTAAAACCACCAGGGATAAGTTCATCAATATAATAGTAACCGTTGTAACTACCTGCCCATCCCCAATTGAAATGGTAATACAGCGAATCCTGATAACCATCGCAAACATAGGCGTGCCCAGCCCAACCGTTGGAACTCCTGTATAAAATCGGTTGCCGCTTTTCGAGGCCCTGCATAAGCATTGTCAGCCATTGAGTGGTAGAACCCAGCTCTGCCCTTTCCTGGTAATATGCCGATGGTGCATAATTGAAATAATTGATGAGCGCCGAAGGTACATCGGTTGATGAAGCACCTGCATTGCCCGGTTGATATTCCATATTCACCGACACACCACAGTGGAAACAAAGCTCCGCGACTGCCGGATTGGATTCGAAACACTGCTCCTGCATTTCGTCCCAGCTGTACCAGGTATTGCCAAAATCGGCAACTTGCTCACCGTAAATCCCATCTTCATATTGCGGGATGTAGGAATAGGAACCATTACCTACGGATGGAAACCGGTAATAATACATCAATTGCGACATGGCCGTTGCAACGCAACCTACTGGCGAATGCCCGGCAAGTCCATCGGGATCGGCCGGGCACATTTCGTTGTAATAATCTTTTTGGTCCCATTTGCTGGTCAACAGGGGCTCCAAACCTTTTTTATCTTCAAAAAACACCTGTGCTGTTTCCTGAAAGTTATCCCATAGCAATGCCCTCTCCCGGAAACATTTGTCCGGCCCACTAATGCCAACTACTATTTGGGCAGCGTACCAATCCAGCCACGATTGTATATTGGACGGCAATTCGGTTTCAGCGAAGCTACTTTCAAATGAATATGCAAGGACCGGGTAGAACGAGTCGTCCGTTGGTGTAAGCACATATCCACCATTCTTGAAATTAACAACATACAAAACAGCAATGCCTTCGCTATTTAAGGTTTGGATATTTGATATTTCGGTGGAAAGGGCAAGGTGTTTGGCTTCGATACCTGATGAAAAAAAGTGAATTGCAAGGCTGGCTGCTTTTTCTTTTGTGACGTTTTCGGAAAAGCATATTAACGGAAGTAGTAAAAAAAGTGAAAGGATTTTTGTAATGGTAGCTTTTGTTTTCATACTCCCAAAATTTATTAAGGTCGCAAAGTACTTATAACACATTTAAAAAGCAAGAGATATTAAGTTTTCGGTGAAGGGAATGAAGAGAAGGGTATTAGGTATTGAGTATAGGGGAGTAAGGGTGTCTATGGGTAATAATGTATATAGGGGAAATAAGGTAAAAGGGTGTCAGGTTCTTAAAATGCCGCTATTGCTGATAAGCTAAAGATATTTTTAAATTACCAGATACTAATGTTGAATTTCCAATGTCCATTTTAAATATGATTCCAAATCAATCTACATAAAACAAACGCAGATTTTCACTGGTTGGATGGATTGTTTTTATCCCTTATATCCATGCTGATCCGCAACAGCTCTTCCCATTTGTGTGTACTTCCCTCCTATATTTTTCAACCTGACAATGCGTGATCTATTTGAGCAGTTGTTTATTAATCTTAGCAATCAACATTTCACTTTTAAAAGGTTTACTTAAAAAATCGGTACAACCACAAGTAAATGCTTTGTTTTTGTCTGCTTCGGTAGAATATGCAGTAACGGCTATAACCGGTATATCGGGCATGAATTCTTTAATCAGTTTTGTTGCTTCATAACCGTTCATTAATGGCATTTTAATGTCCATCAGCACCAAATCAATACGTGGATTTGATTTACACATTTCCACCGCTTCAACACCATTTATTGCCCTAATGATTTCAAAATCCTTTCTGGAAAGAATTGCCTGGATAAACATAAAATTGTAATCTTCATCTTCGGCGATAAGTATGGTTTTTGGGTTTAATTTTTCGATTTTAATTTCTTCAACAGGTCCTAATTCTCTTTTTATGCCCTGTTTTGTTTGTTTGTATGGAACAGTAAAATAAAACGCTGTGCCTTTTCCCAAATGGGAGCTTAGCCAAATTTTGCCGCCCAACAATTCCACATACGCCTTTGATAAGGTTAAGCCCAAACCTGAACCACCATATTGACGTGTTGCTGAACTTTCGACCTGACGAAAACGCTTAAATATTTCATCTTGCATTGATGTTTGGATACCAATGCCGGTATCTTTTACATAAAATTCGATGTCATTTCCTTTTATTTCATAGCCAAAATCTATTTGGCCTTCAGCGATAAATTTGAAAGCATTATCCAACAGGTTGATGAGTATTTGTGTTAATTTGGCTTTATCTGTTAAGGTGTTGGCGTCACCATCAGGAAGAAAGGTATTGTAATGAAATGCAATGTTTTTATCATCAGCTTTTGAAGCAAACTGTCCTTTCAATTGGTTGCATGTTGAATTTAAGTTTACAGCATCTTCAGTGAGTTTCTCCTGTCCAGCCTCAATTGTGGCAATATTGATAATATCAGTAATTACAGAAAGCAATTGGTCGCTGCTTTTAACTAAGACATTGTTAAAGTATTCTCGCTTTACATCTGATAATAAAGGATCAGTGAGTAAGGTGGAAAAGCCAGTAATAGCATTTAAAGGAGTTCTTATTTCATGCGAAATGTTATGGAGGAATGCGGTTTTCAGCCGGTCGCTCTCTTCGGCCTTTTCTTTAGCTATAACCAATTCATCCGTCATTTTTTTTCTATCAGTCACATCTTCCTTAACTGCTAAAAAATGGGTAATTTTCCCATCAGAATTTTTAATCGGTGAAATTGAGGCATGTTCCCAGTACAAGGAACCGTCCTTTCTTTTATTCTGAAATTCTCCTTTCCAGTCTTCCCCGGAGTTTATTGTTTTCCATAGGTTTTCATATTCTTCTGTTTTGGTATAACCTGATTTCAAAATACGTGGGTTTCTGCCTTTTACTTCTTCTATAGCATAACCCGTTAGCTCCGTAAACTTTGGGTTAATATATTCAATTTTGCCATCAAGATCAGTGATCAGGACAGATGCCGGACTTTGTTCAATTGCCTGCGATAATTTCCGTAATTCATCTGTAGCAATTTTTCGTTGCGAAATATCCCTTGAGGTGCCTATTATTCCAACAGCTTGATTATTGTCATCAAATATAAATGATGCTTTTACTTCAGTCCATACAGTAGTTTTATCTTTTCTAATCATCTCCAATTCCAATAAGACTTGCGGGATATTGGATTTTGTGGGATCGATATTAGATGCGATAACCTCGGATAAAGCTGTTACTGCTTTTTGATAAGAATCAGGTGTTAAGTCCTCTGAAATTTTTCGTTTAATTACCTCTTCAGGTTCAAATCCCCTTAAGGCCTTTACAGCTGGACTGATATAGGTGTAGTTCAGATCCATGTCGAGGACAAATATTACATCACCAGAATTTTCAGCAAGTAGCCGGTATTTTGATTCGCTCTCAGCCAAAGCGGTCTGTCTTTTTTCTAACTCAGATTGCTGCACAGCGTTGACTATTAGTGAGGGTAGCCTGAAAAGATATTTTTCACTTTTAGTCACATAATCGGAGGCTCCCAATTTGAGCGCTTCCACAGCAATGTCTTCATTCCCCTGACCGGTTATTAAAATTATTGGAACAGTAAGTTTATGGTCTCGCTTCAATATTTTAATCAGTTCCATTGAATTACTTCCGGGTAAACGGTAATCCATAAGAACTACTTTATAATTAAGGGCCTCCTTGTTCTTATTCGTTATTTTTAGTATTGCACCTTCCCCATTCGTTACAGTATCCATACGAATATGAGGAGCATACTTTTTCAAATGTCGTATAGTTAGGTCAATGTCTGCCGCGTGGTGTTCAATGTACAATACATCAATAATTTCTGCTTTTCGCAAAAGACGTTGCTTAAAGTTGTTTATGGTAAAATCGATAATTCCCGGTAATTTGGCAATATATCCATGGCGTTTTACAACATAATCGTCTGCACCTGCTTTTAAAGCACTAACGGCAACCTCTTCATCACCTGAACCGGTAAGTATTATTACCGCCATATTTAAATCCATTTGCCTGATTTCCATCAGCAGGTCCAGGCCATTTCCATCTGGCAATTTCATATCCAGAAGGGCAATGTCGTATGGTTTTTTCTGTGTGAGTAATTTCCGGGCATGTTTAATTGTTGGGGCAATATCTATCTCACAATCCGGCATGGAACTGCAAAGGCCCCTTCTAGTTAAATCGGCATCTGAAAAATCATCTTCAAGAAGAAGTATTTTCATAATTAATCAATTTAAAAATTATTAAGTTAATAATAAATCTTTCTATGCAGGATTGTTCAAAACCCTCCAATACAATTCGATGTGGCCTGCTACATCAATAAATTTTTCAAAATCAACTGGCTTAACGATATACGAGTTGGCGCCTAATTGGTAGGCAGTTTTTACATCAGATGATTCAGATGAAGTAGTAAGAATAACCACAGGGATCATTTTGTAATCAGGATGGGCTTTAATTACTTTAAGTACATCCAGTCCACTAACTTTTGGTATATTGAGGTCGAGTAGAATGACTACCGGTGTTGGCCCTCCCTGTTCCCATTTCTCAAGATACATCAATGCTTCTTCTCCGTCCCGGGCTGTTTGAATTGGGTTGGTGATGTTTTTTGTGGCGAATGCACGCAAAGTGAGATCAAGGTCAAGGGGGTTGTCTTCAACCAGTAAAATTGGCTTATTGTTATTGTCTGCAAACATTTTATAATGATTTTGGTATTTCTAAATAAAAGGCCGAACCATTACCAGGTGAACTAACAACCCAGGCTAATCCATTCATTCTTTGCATGGCTTTATTAACCATGGCAAGACCAATTCCGGTTCCCGGAAAATCTTCGGCCCGGTGCAGCCTTTGAAAAATATCAAAAATTTTCTGCTTGTATTTCATATCAAAACCTATCCCGTTGTCTTTAACCGATATTGTCCATGTTTTAGAATTTTCTTCCATGCCAATTGTTATTGTGGGATTTAAGCTTCCAGCGGTAAATTTAATTGAATTTTCGATAAGATTTCGCAGTGCAATAGATAATCCTTTAGAATCGGCCTCAATTTCAATGTCATCAACATTTATATCCAGGCTAAAATTACCTGCATCCAGTTCTTTTCTATAAATAGATACAATGCTATTTATCAAATGTTTTATTCTTATTTTCCCTAAGCGTTCCTGGCTACGCTCCAGTCGTGAATACTCAAGCAGGTTGTTGATCAAATCATTCATTTTTAGGGCTGATTCCCTAATGTTCGAAAGGAATGTGTTCGAGTCTTCATCCAATTGGTTTTTGTACGCATCCTGAAGCAATTTGCTGTACCCGTCAATTCCGCGTAAGGGAGCTTTTAAATCGTGTGATACTGAATAAGTAAAGGTTTCCAATTCTTTATTTTTTGCTTCAAGCAGGTGGGTACTTTTTTCCAGCTCTATCGATTGTTCATTTAAATCTTCTACTATGTTCAAAAGTTCCGCCTGACTGTTCGAAAGTTCATTGGTACGCTCATTTACCCTTTGTTCCAATTCTTCTGAATGTTTTGAAACTTCATTGTGCAACAAGGCATTATTTATATTTAGGGAAATTGCATTTACCAGGGTTTCCAAAAAACCTGACTGAACCTGAAAATCGCGCGGTTTGTATGATGCCAGGCCGACCACTCCAATTGATTCTTCCCCTTTTTTTAAGGGCAGGGCGGCAAATGATCGAAATCCTGCTTGTTTACATTCATTCCATGTACAGCGCAAATCGGTATTAATATCTTTCGAATATATTGTTTGGTTTTGCAATACTGCCAGCCCGCACAAACATTCGCCAACTTTGTGTTCGGGCACCTCGCCCAAGCTTTCCATGGCTTTTTTTGGGGCAACTTCTTTTAAAATCAGCTTGTTGTTTTCGCGGATAAAGAAAAAAACCGAGTCGGGTTTTACGGTGTCCATTATACCTTTAACAGCGGTGGGTATTAATTCATCCAACGAAAGTGTCCCGCTGATTTCGCGGCTCAAAAGTTCCAACATTTTAAGTTCGCCTGTATATCTTAAAATCTCAGCTTCGTTTTGTTTACGTTCCGTAATATTATAAAAAGAAAATATTATCCTATCTAAGGAATTTATAGATTGCTTTGGTATCGCCAAACTAAATCCAAGGTATAATTTTTTATCTAATTGGTTAACTACAGGTATTTCACTAATAAATCTATCCTTTCCTTGCGCCAATGCGATTAACTCCTCGCGAAACACAACTAAGGACTCTTCTGTAAAATATGAAGGGATCGATTTTATAAGGGTTTCTTTGTCTTTAGCACCCATCAATTCTATACTTGACTGGTTAGCATCAACAACCTTAATTAATCCGGCCATTCTAACAACTTCTTCAGGATGCTGTTCATAATATTTTCTAAAATCTTTTACGCCATTTTTATTCAGCGTATCAAATTCTGCTTTTATATCAGAGAAATCCTCAAGCCAGATTGAAGTTGCTGATGATTCAAAAAGTGTCCTGTATTTATCCTCGTTTTCCCTGATTATGACTTCGGTCTGTTTGCGTTCAGTAATATCAGACACAACATGCACTGCCCCGGTTAATTCATTTTTTGAATTAAAAATTGGATCAACATTAACTTCTAACCAACGTTCTTTTTCTTTAAAAATCATTGATTCAGGCTGATGGCTTTCTTTCATCCGATGCAATGGGCAACCATTAAAAAAATCTTTGGTCCTATGTACTAACTCAAAACATTTTTTTTCTTTAATATCTTCTTCATTTATATTAAATAAAGACAAAGTGGCTGCATTGTATTGGCTGATTTTCCCATCCATATCAATAATGCTTACCGAGTCAGTCATTGCATTAAAGGTGGTCTGCCATTTTGCAGCCTGGTTTTTGATTACTTCTTCATCCTGCCTACGCTGGGTGATATCCTCATGGATTAAAACTATTTTGTCGATATTTTCGGCATTGTCTTTTACCGGATAAATGCGGGCTTGAACCCACATCTTTTTTCCTGTTCCCAAAGATTTCACGGTATCATATTCAGCAACAGGGAGCGAAGCGGCTTCACCCGAAAAAGCACCCTGGATATAGGACATGATCCCAAGAGACTCCAGTTGTTGATCTTCAAGTATGTTGTAGCCCTTTAAATCGTCAAGGGTTATTCCCCATAAATTCTCGTAGGCGCGGTTTACTTGTACCGTCATACCATCGGGTGTGAACATCTGCGTGCTTAATGGTGATTGCTCTACAATAGACCTAAAACGCTCTTCGCTTTCTTTTAGCTTATCGTCAGCTCGTTTGCGCTCAGTAACATCACGGTAATTAACCACAATCCCTTTTATCTTAGGATGCTTAAGTAAATTGGTACCTGTCCCTTCTATGTATATCCATGTTCCATCCTTATGAAGAAACCTGAAATTAACTTGTTCGGCCCCATTTGATCTTTTCAGTAAATTGATAAATTGCATGGATACACGCTCCCTGTCATCAGGATGAACCAATCCGAAAATATTTTCACCTATCAATTTATCGGTTTTGTATCCCAGCACTTTTTCATGCGACGGACTTTCGTATGTAACAATCCCCTTATCGTTTAATATAGAAATTACATCACTACTATTTTCAATCAATATCCTGAAATACTCTTCGCTTTCCTTTAATGCTTTTTCAGTCTGTTTAAGCTCAGAGGTATCTCTCCATGACGACATGGAATAGATCACCTTCCCAGATTTATCTCTAACTCCATACGCATTTAAGCTTACCTCTATTTTGCTGCCGTCTTTTCTTTTAAGAATTAATTCCTTGTTCTTTACTTCACCAGTTTCAACAAATTGATCGAAAGCTTTCCTCACATCTGCCATACAATCATCATGATACATTTTGAATATGGGAGAGCCCACTACTTCTTCCCTGGAATAACCGGTTTCTTTTAGAAGTGTATCGTTGCATAATAAAATAGAAGCATCATCGGGAGAAACCGAAACATACATGTCGGGAGAATTGTTATATAATAATCGAAATCGCTCCTCACTTTTTTCCAGGGCTGTATTTAACTCGGCCTGCTCCAATTTTTGTGAGGTCATTTCAGTTATTAACTGAATTATATTCAGCAAAAAATCCATCGCTGTTATTACTTTCTCTTCCGAAACAACAGGAACTTCATCGAGTGCATCAAGGTATTTTGTAGTATCAAATTTGTATTCTTCGGCTTGTTGAATAAAAAAATTGCGGTCGGGTTTCTCGAAAAAAAATTGTCCTGTAAATAGGTTGGCAATATGTTCCCTATTAATTACAATAGGGACAGCGACATCTACCAGGCCGTTTAAACAATTGTGAAAGCAATATTTTTCACCATTGTCTAATTTTCCTGTTATTTCGATGTCACTAATTTTACATTTTTTAGATGTTTCAGGATGAACACGATGAAACTCGGTACAAATTTGCCTCCATCCCGATTTAGATAAAACATTCCCTTCCAGATCGAATATAGCTATTGCAAAACCAGTTGTTTTATTAAAACCTTCCAGTAAAATAGTTACTTTTTCAAAATCGATTAAATCAATGAGTATATTTTTCATATTCCCTTTTCCTTTTTTACCGATGAAAAGAACGCCTTATTTATTGGCCATTATCAATTTGCATTTGCTGAACTTTTTTAAATTAGTAGTTCAAATAAAAATTCTTCTGGAAACCTTTCATATCCATAAGGGGCGCAGGTATAAATTCAAAAACTCATTATTAATAAATAATAATATGTACCAAATATAAGGTAAAAATGAAAGCAGGGTACTAAAACTTTGTTATTTGCTTCCATTCATTGGGTGGAGTTGGGATAGTAGGCTCTTACGAAGACCACTATTGCTAACATGTTAACGATGTTTTTAAACTATTAAAAAGAATATCGAATATCCAATAATGAACATCGAATATTGAAGTTTTCCTATTTCTAGATTCAATATTCAGTGTTCGATATTCAAGATTCAAAAAAAATGGTTTATAAATTAGTGAATGGTTAAACATCTAATAACTGTTGAAAATCATTCCCACAAAGTGGCCTTAATTTTCTACATAGTGGTGCAATGCACAAATTTGCACATCAGCAAATTTTCAAATTGATGTAGTGTCTTATCAATAGGATTGTAGTTTTTTTTTGGCAAGAAATTTCAAATGACAAAAAACAAATAACAAATAAATCCCAAACTTCAAATTTTTAAATTCCAAACTTTTTAGAATTTGAGATTTATCCCGCACGTGCGGGATTGGAATTTATTTGAGTTTTGTGCTTTTGCCAGAGGCATCACAATGTGAGAGTTTTGAATTTTGGAAACAGATGATAACCTGTTTGGTTCTGTCCTGCCCGCCGTACTACTTTGGCAGGCGGGGCTCGTCCAGCTTAGGTATTGAGTATAGGGGAGTAAGGGTGTCTAGGAGTAATAATGTGTATAGGTGAAATAAGAAAAAAGGGTGTTAGGCTCTTAAAATGCCACTATTGCTGATATGCTAAAGATATTTTAAATTACCAGATATTAATGTTGAAACTAAAATGCAGAATATCCGATGGAAGGAATGCCCGCCTTGCCGTCGGGGCAGGCAAGCTCCGAGGCACGAGGAGATGGCGCCCCTGGCTTTAAAGATTTTAGCAATCCAGGGTTTCCATCCCTTCCCTCTGGTCAGGGCTTTAAACCCTTATCGACCATTCTGGCTGAGAACTGCCAACTGAAGACTGCGAACTGCCCGCTAAATCGTAATCCCCATCTTCTTCATCAAAAATGTAGCATTGAGGTTTCTGGAAATGCCTTCTTTCAGTTTGTAATCAAATTCGAGTTCATCATTAATAATCTCCACCTCGAAGCGCATGTTGCGGATATTACCGGGGTATTCTTTTATCAGGTCGCCAAGGGCAAGGTCATGGGTGGCAATAAGGCCGGAGGAACCAAACCTGATCAATTGTTTCAACAAGGCCTTAGAGCCGGATTGTTTGTCTTTGGAATTGGTACCCTTTAATATTTCATCCAAAATAATAAACAAGCGATTGCCCTTTTCCAGTTCATCAATAATGGCCTTGAGTCGTTTGAGTTCAGCATAGAAATAGGATTCGTTTTGCAGCAGGTTGTCTTTGGTGCGGATACTCGTAAAAATTGATGCCGGACTAAAATTAAATTTTGTTGCACACACTGGCGCTCCTACCATGGCCAGCACAAAATTAACAGCAACTGTACGAAGATAGGTGCTTTTGCCAGCCATATTTGCACCGGTAATAATCACAAACTGGTCCCATGAAGTAAAACTTATCGGGTTATTTACCCTTACTTCAGAATTAATTAATGGATGTCCACAATCTTTGGCTTCAAGGTCGAAGGCATTCCCATGTGGCTCGGGCAATATAAAACCAGAATGGTTATAAGCAAAACACCCCAGGCTGTTGAGTGCATCAATTTCGCTGAGCACATCAAACCACTCAGGGACATGATCGCGGTTGGCTTCGCGCCATTGCTCAAGGCGTCTTGTTTGATAAATATCCCAAAGGATAAAATAATTCAGGAACAGCCAGCCAAAAATATTCAGCCTTGCATCGAGGGCATTTACAATTTTTGAAAGCTTTCGGATAGAATCACTGGCATCATGCGCTATTTTAAGCTTGTTCTGTTGGTCAATCAATCCTGAAGATTCGAAATCTTCTTTTTCTATCAATCCAATCAATTTACTGTATTTGTGCAGCAATTCAGATTTTCGGCTCACCAATTCGTGTTTGACCTGAATCTTCTTTACCTGACTAAATGCAATCCCAAGTGGGATCAAAAGATAGATAGTAAAAAGCTGAAAATTGATATAGCCCATGATAAGCATTACCAACATAAAAGTTGAAATAATGGGCATGGCATAAATCAGAAAAGTAAAAATCCCTTTTTGATAATCAGTAGGCATAAGCAGCCAATCCAAAATCCCCTGTTTGTCATCTTTGCTTTCGCTCATCCACATACCCACCGACTGAAAATTCTGTCGCCAGCCAATTTTTCCACTGAGATCTTCTACAGCCTTTTGCCTGGTTTTAATTACTTCGATATCTTTTTCAGGATTCAAAAACCATGCAGCAAGCTTTGATTTACCAATGATTGTTGACGTACGGTTGAGGTATTGAAAGATGGAGCCATTCCCAAAAATATCGAGGTCACCGGCAAAATGATGGTCATCATCATGGAATTCCTTACCGCTATTAAACTGATCATATTTTCCATCCAGCGCATCCAGTTCATTTTTATTGATATTTTGTAGGCGTTTCAATTCATCCCTGTATTTGTGGGCTTTTACGTGCCACACAACCGAACCAATGAAGGCCGGGAAAAAAACTGCCACAACAATAAATACATACATTGCCGAATATCCGGCAGCAAGATAAATCAAGATAACTCCCAATAAAAAAGTAGCGACCCTTAGGATGGAAATATTGCGGATCTTTTTATTGGCCTTTTCACATTCCAGGCTAAAATGTTCAAATCGTGCCTGGTAGGATTGTTTAATTGGAAGTTGGTTATTATTCAATGGAATATCGTATTTGTTTAGATGGATGGCAAAAATAGTAAATACCCATTATTAGCTTGTCGTAAATCCAACACAATTACATACCAAAAACTTTGTGCTTTAAAACTTTGATTACGTAACAATCTTATTGACCATAAAAAGTTTAAATTTGTATTCTTTAAAAATTAAACGGTAATAATACCATGGAAACTATTTTAATACAACTCACGTCACCAAAAATTTTAAAGCTATTAAAAGAGTTGGAAGAACTAAATTTATTGCAAGTAATCAGCAATGAAAAATCTGAAGATACATTATTATCAGAAAAATATGCCGGAAAGCTTTCATTGGACATTGCCGAAAAATTGCAAAACCACATTCAAACAAGCAGAAACGAATGGAGCAACAATATTTAATTGACAGCAATGTGGAAATCGATTATCTGTCAGGTAAGCTTCCTGAAAATGGAAAACATTTATTGAATCACCTTATCAATATTGTTCCAAACCTTTCAGTAATCACAAAGATAGAGGTCCTTGGTTTTAAAACCAACACTGAGACTACAATGCTCCTTGGTAATTTCTTTAAGGATTCAAATGTTATCAGCCTCTCAGATGAAATCACAGATAAAACTATTGAAATTAGAAAGCAATACAAAATCAAAACTCCGGATGCCATAATTGCTGCAACAGCAATTTCCAACAATTTTACTTTAGTAACCCGAAACACAAAAGATTTTGATACGATAAAAGGATTGAGGGTTGTAAACCCTTATCTGATTTAAGCCCCTTCTTAGCAACACAATATACGTAAATCCGTGAATTCTTTGGCATTTTATCTACTACAGAAGCTTGAGCTCTCAAATTAAAATTTCTTTTCTCCAATAACCACCCTCAAAACCCTGGGCAAAATCGAAAACTCGTATGGCCCCTGCCCTAGCCCTTCACCATCCACTTCGAGTTGGAAGTTTGGGATATTGGAACTAACACTGACCTTTTCTCCCCTTGCAGTAAAAATTTTGGGATGATTGATGAATGAACCATCATACAAATTCTTCAGTTGCATGGCAATGGTAAAAAAACCAATTTTTTTAATCACAGTGAGATCGAACAATCCATCATCCGGGATGGCCAAAGGCGACTGTTTCATTCCACCTCCATTGTACCTGCAAATTCCCACAGTCAGGCTAAAAGTATTTAAATCCCAGGCTTCATCGTCAACTTCAATATGAACCTGACCCGGTTTAAATTCAAGTAAACTGGTCAACAGATTGATAAAATATGAAATGGCTCCCGATTGGCCTTCCTTCTTTTTCCTGTTGGTTTTTTTAGCTACCAGGGCGTCAAAACCCATGCCTGCAATATTTACAAAGTATCTTTGCTTTCTTCTATTTTCTACCTGATACTCAGCCAAACCAACATCCTGAATAAAGATTTTACCATCCTTTATAATTTCAATGGCATGTTTGTAATCTGCCGGAATACCATACATCCTTCCCCAATCATTGCCGGTTCCAACAGGAATTGCAGCCAGGGTGAATTCATCTGGTTTTATATCACGTTGAGAAAAAAAACCATTTGCCACTTCGTTAAAAGTTCCATCGCCACCAACGACAATAAATCTACGTCCGCCAGATTCAATGGTCTTAACAACCAATTCGATGGCATGAAGAGGCCCGGTTGTGAAAGCATACTCAAAATCAAATCCGGCTTCATTGAGCAACTTTTTAATCAGGGGCCAGTCGCGTTTAATTTTTCCGCTTCCTGCATTAGGATTAACAATAACGAACCATTTATTTTTCATGGATGAAGTATAATGATGATTATCTGTTTCTACTTGGTCATTAAACTGCGCTGAAACTTGTGATCCAAACTGATAAAAAAGAAGCCTCAACGCGAAATGATAATTAAAATAGATTTCTGCTATTAATTCAAATTCTTAATAATTACTATTCCTTAATATCGGGTTGCGAATAAAGAATCTTCCAGGTTTTTGCTAATAAGGCTTCCTTGTTATAAAAATTTACAATGTTCCTAAACGAGAAACCTGGAAGGTCTATTTCCACATTTCCATACTTAACAATTAATCAATTCCCGGGCTTTGGACGTTCGAACAATGGCTCCGCTTCCTTACGGGCAAAAAGGAAAAAGCTTGTCAGAAATGCATAAAAAGTAACACCAGCCTGCGATTCGAGGGTATCTTCGGTAAGCATCGAAAGCAGGAGCACGATCATAAATACTGCAAAAAAATAATCGCGGTACATTCCGGTGAAATATCCCGGGGCCAATAAAACAAACAGGAAGGCGATAAAGCCAAAAAAACCAAGGGCCACAAAAACAGACAGGTATTGATTGTG
>Ga0075111_1000146_pt1 | contig 34964 bp, 18 predicted proteins | sample AntAceMetag02UKK_FD_69787 | JGI IMG/M metagenome (GOLD analysis project Ga0075111, IMG submission 69787) | Saline lake microbial communities from Ace Lake, Antarctica - Antarctic Ace Lake Metagenome 02UKK | ecosystem: Environmental > Aquatic > Non-marine Saline and Alkaline > Saline | place... | reverse complement strand
GCTTCTTCCATTATCATAAGCCACAACCACCCTTCAGGAAACCTAAAGCCATCTGAAATGGATGTGAAGCTTACCAGAAAATTAAAATCAGCTGGTGAATTCCTCGATATTACTGTGCTGGACCACCTGATCCTGACTTCTGATACCTATTACTCCTTCGCTGATGAAGCCAACATGTAATCACCATTAAATAGAACACAAAATGAATGCACAACATCAAATGAATTTTTCGACAATCAAAAGCAGATCAGAATCCTACCTAAGCGTAGTTGAGTCTGAAACAGCCCAACAACTTACTATCTTCCTCGAATCTTACTGCGATACTTTTACAGCTGATGATTTTAGGTTCTATGCTGATGTCACCGGTAAACCTCTTTCCTGGTTGCTTGAAAATGCCAGATTTTACAGTGGCAAATTTGGTGCAATCCAAAATGCATATCGCAATGGAGATATAGATCTGATCGAGTTAATGTCCACTTATTTTTAGATCATTCGTTAAGCAGCCCTCCCCGGGGCTGCTTTTTTTTTGGGATAACGAGAAATTCAGAACCCCATCGAGGGGACCTGAATTTCCTCGCTTACAGCCAATCAACCCCTTCCGGGAACACTGGCCACCCCTGGAACCAAAGTTGATCGACTGCAAGCGTTTGGGGATGCACTTTCAGTGAATTCCTACAGCTTGGTATCGCTACGCTCTTCCCAACGCAGCCCAAAGCCAAAAGATCGCTTTCTATGATTTCAACAAGTGTGAAATCATTACGAATAGCAATCTCCGTCAAAATCGACCTGCGTTCGCAGATCCGATTTTCCGCTCACCCATTACTATTAATAATCAATTGCTCTAAAAGATACACGCTCAAATCTATTCTGCGCTAAGGCTATCCAATAAAATCCAATCCCAAAAGAAGCTGGCTGCCCTGCCAGCTTGCCTACAGGATTTTTATTGAATCCCCAGGCTGCGTAACAATTTCCTTCTGATGAAGCCGAAATTGACAGCAGGCCTTGTTTGAAAGATTTGAAGCTCGGGAAAATAAAGTTCAGCCCCACCTGAACTTCATTTTCCTGTGGGAGAGCAAATTAATTTTTAATAGGCGCTCCCAATGCCGCTAAAACAAAAGCCAGTAGGGAAACTGGACACATCAAATGTTTAAAAAAATATTCAATCACCTTGTTCAAGGCAACGGAAAAGTTGGCAACAACACGCTAATTTTTAACCTTGGATCAGCGCATGACTGCCCAGCATTCAAACTCAATCTTTGCAAGATTGGTTTTGACTGCTATGCTTATCAAACAGAAGTTTACCGCTTCAAAAGCCTTCCTTTCCGCAGGCGGCAAGAAAGACTTTGGAAACAAGCCAACGTGGAAGATTTTTTCGGGGCAATCTCGATCAAAGCATTGCTGGCCACACCGGAAATTACGCATATGAGATTCAATGAATCCGGCGATTTCCATACTCAGGACTGCGTATCTAAAATGAGTGAAATCGCCGACAAGCTTCACCGCAATCTTAACATTGGAACCTATACCTACACCGCACGAAAAGACCTCGATTTTTCCAATGCTTCAGAACATCTTGTGATCAATGGACAAGGTTTCGATCCAAATTCACCTTCATCAAACAAAATCACTGTCTGCAATTTCACTGACCAGTTGGAAAAAAGCCCAATAAAATGCCCTGGTAAGTGTGTCAATTGCCATTTCTGCAAAGAAGGTGGGTCGAAAGAAATTGGCATGGCTCTACATGGCTGGCGCAAAATGAAAATCCGCGAAACAATTAATTATTAAATAAACAGGCGCTCCCATTGCCGTTATAATAAAGTCCAGCAGGGAAACTGGCACTTTATAATATGAAATATTTACAAGATTACATGGAAGCTCAACAGACAGCTTTGTTCGAAAAAACAAACACAATCTTTGCTTTTTCAACCAAACAATTCAATGAGCAAAAAATTGAAGGCGTTACATATGTGAACATGGGCGCAGGAATGATCTGCGATGAAACCCATGTTCCGGAACTGATCGAAGGACTCGACGCAATTCACAAAAGCTCCATTGCACAGGATCTTCTCGAAAATGGTAAATCAGCCATAATTGTAAGAGAACTGTACAATCACGAAGCTTTTTATACCCGGGACATTACAGCAACCTTTGAATCTCTCGAAGGATATGGTTTCACAAAGGAGGATGTGATGCTCGGATTCAGGCAAGAGGAACGCAATGCTGCAAAATCAAACCAAGACTAAATAAACCGGCACCATTGCAGACCCAAAGGTGATATTTCAGCTTGCCCTGAAGGTTAATGCATCGTCCATCATCGTAAGCCATAACCATCCTTCTGGCGACCTCAAGCCATCAGTTATGGATGAAAAACTTACAAGGAAACTGAAATCCGCCGGGGAGTTCCTGGATATCTCTTTCCTCGACCACCTGATCCTTACTTCTGAGGCTTATTACTCCTTTGCGGATGAGGGGAATATGTAGGTATTATTCATTAAGTCCCCGGGAAGGGGACTTTTTTTGGTCATTCCTCAAATCGAATGGCAGCCTTTTATCACCAGCGCCAAATATTATAGCAACCTTCAGCACGTCTTGATCCTTCAATTTCTGTTGATACTTATTTTTAATTTTTAAGAGCGTTATTAAAGCAGCGAACAGACAGTCCATTTGGCTTATCAAAACCTCCCCGACTAACTCCATCAGTAGTGTATCCCATGATTCTCATAAATGCATGAGTGTCTGAAAACTCATCATTGGATCACCAGAAACCTAGATTAGTACTTCCACTGAAGGACCCATCGTAATATCGGAAGCCTCCGGGTAGAGCCCCAAAACCATAAAGATCGAAACCATTACCGTTGTTATACCATCCGACAGATTTTTTGAGATTTTTACCAACATCAAAACCTCGGTATCCATATGTATCCCATTCAGGATCTCCAACAGGGAATAGGCTGTCCACCATACCTTCCAATATTTTCCACTCGTCATCACTAGCTAGGCACCAACCTTCGGGGCATGCAGTAAGTGAGGCAGGTCAATTGTAAAGTACACCGTAAGTTTGAAATTAGAGGTTGTTTTAGCTTCTTCTATATCTGTTCCTTGATAATCGCGAACATAATAATACGCCTCTGTCCTTGAGCCTTCAGCAGATGGATCTACAGTAGGCAGGTATGCTAGATTCTCGGCCATCCAGCATTGTTCACCGATCTGTTTGGTTCCATAGGATTGTCCATCACGGGAATCAATTAGCATATCTCCACAAATAAAACCTACAGATTGCTCTTCGGTGGTAAAACCCCATACCGGGCCTTCGGTGGAGTTGCCCTGGTCGTCGTGAGCTACAATTTTCCAGAGATATTCAATACTGTATTCGAGCATTCCAGGATTACACAATGTATCTGATTGCCCTCCTGAAGCTAAATCTACGGGTGGTTTTCAGCACCATTTTCGGGGAATGGATCTGTTGGTGTGATGGGAGGGGAATTTTCTTGATTTTTCATGCAGCGCACGCTTTTCCCTGTATTTTTTTCGGGGTTACCACGACCAACTGTTGCAAAACCTGAGGATACATTTCGGTCATAAGAATTACTAATACCACTTTCAGTTATTGTCCAAAAGCTAGCAACAATGCCAAGGTATTCGAAGCTAGGTGTACCAAAACGAATGCCACCTGGTAGTCCTGAAAAATTATATAGGTTAGAGCCGTTCCCATTGTACATCCAGCCTGTATCTGATCTTAGGTTTGTACCTGCATCATATCCGCGCCACCCACCTTGATTCCAAATTGGATCACCAACAGGATATTGGCTGTCAACAGTTCCTTCCAGGATTTTCCATTCATCATCCGTTGCTAAATGCCAACCTTCAGGACAAACTGACAAAGAAGCTGACCAGTTGTATAATGCACCGAAATTTTGGTAATTTTGTGTAGATTTAGCATCCACAACATTGGTTCCCTGATAATCGTAAACATAATAATATGGCTCAGTCATAGAACCCTCGGTGGGTGGACTTACTTCAGGCAACCAGGCTATATTTTCGGACATCCAGCACTGGTCGCCAATTTGTACGGTTTGGTATTCGTTACCATCCCGCCCATCAACAATTGGCTCACCACAATCCCAAACTCTTGTTTCGGTTGTAAATGACCAGACTTCCCCTTCTGTTGTATTCACTTGATCATCATGCGCAACGATTTTCCAGTAGTAGGTTGTACTGTATTCCAAAGTTTCTGGTATGTAAAAAGTATCCTCAATGCCTGTTACCAGCTGTGGTGGTGTGTTTTCTATGCCAAAATATACGTCATAGGTTAGTGGGTCGTTATCGGGATCGGTGCATGACCAGGAAAGTTCAGTTTCGGTAGGTAGGTTTTGTGAACCATTTTCTGGATTGGGAGTAGATGGTATATAAGGGGGCTGATTCGTTCCTGGTGATGTGCCATTGATGCAACGCACTGAAAAACCAATATCCTTATTGTAGTTTCCTCGGTAAGCATTGTCATATCCAAATTCTAGGTAGCGGTTCCAGGCATTTGTCGTCGAGCCGTCCGTAGAACTCCAAAAGTAACCGTAGTAACCAATAAGGCTAAATGAACCATTAGTACTGCGGTAGCCACCCGGAAGGCCTGTAAAACCGCTGCTGTTAGTAGCTCCGGTATTTGGGGAACTCCAACGTGGGTGTGACTCAGGCGCTGTGCGGGCACTTTTCATTTTGCCACCTGCAACACCTGTGCCGCCGAGATAATCGGTTAATACAATCCACTCTGCATCAGTGGGCAAATGCCAATCACTTGGGCAGGCAGTAAGTGATGCCGGCCAGTTGTAAAGTGCCCCGTAGTTTTGGTAATTATCAGTGGCCTTGGCTGTTGCGACATCGGTACCCTGGTAATCATAAACATAATAATAGGAGTCGGTATTGTTACCATCGGAGGACGGGCTTACCTCAGGCAGGTAGGCCAGGTTTACATCCATCCAACACTGGTCACCAATTTGTACAGTTCCATATTCCTGCCCACCACGGGGATCAATAAGTATATCTCCGCAAACAAAACCAGTTGATTCTTCCTCAGTTGTAAAGCTCCATACCGGGCCTTCCGTGAAGTTATTATTGTCATCATAGGCGATGATTTGCCAATGGTAAGTGGTGTTGTAAGCCAATGTTTCAATAGGATATATGGTGTCTGCCAAGCCTGTAGCTATCTGTGGTGGTGTGTTTTCTATGCCAAAATATACATCATAGGTAAGGGGGTCGCCATCCGGGTCACTGCAACTCCAATACAGATTATTATTTCTCGGGCAGTTTACGGCACCGTTTTCGGGAATAGGGCTGAATGGTTGATTTGGGATTAAATTTTCAATGTCTTTAATACAACGAACCGACCAACCTAAACCTTTTCCATCATATCCTCTGCTTACTCCGGATTCATTATAACGACATGCCCACAACCTACTACTATAATTGTTATACATTGTTGAACTCCAATAACCTCCCAAAATACTGATTAAACCAAATGAACCATTCTGCCATCTTTTCCCAGCAGGAATAGCTGTGAATCCACTTTCATTTGAAGCACCTAAGTTTGGTTCTTGCCAAAAGCCAGTTCCTGCTTCAATTGTACCTGTGGCTTTAAGTTTACCCCCAGCATCTATACCAGTATATCCAGAAACTTCACAATTGACTAAAGAATCAAGAAATTGTGACAACTCACAAAACTCATTACTCGGGGGAACATGCCATCCGTTAGGACAAATACCTTGTGCTCCTTCCTGCGTTGCATATTGCATTATCTCATCCCACTGATAAAGCCCACCATAAATTTCGCAATTTGTGGAATCATCATTATAACAATATTTTTCAATGGTTTCATTTTCGGTCATCTCTTCAACACCATCAATTTGAGAGCCAATATTAAGATTCTCTGCCATCCAACATTGTGAACCAATTTCAACTGTGCTATAAGTATGAGAATCTCTCGTGTCTATGAATAATTCACCACAATGCCATTGGAGACCGCTGCAAATAGGAAAAGTGATTTCAGTCGGACTGTCCATCAATACATAATAAGATTTTCCGGGCAATAATTCATCAAGTGTGGTGATTGTCATCGCAGGCCAGAAAATATTTGGCCCAGCTACCTCTTTAACAAGAATAACATCTGTTCCATCAAATAATCCCACAACACTGACCCCACATCTTGAAATTACAGGGATAAGGTTCCATCCTTCTGTAAGAAGCAATGTTTTATCATCCACTGGCAATCCGGAAATATTCAGTTCAACAGCATTTGCAACTTTTATTAAATATCCTTTATGTGAATCCCATAATCCAACTGTATTTATATTTTGAGCGGGCCAATAAACATCACTTCCTGATTGCAAAATAATTAAATCTGAGATAATTGATTGGAAAATGGCTTCGGCTTCTGCATTTGCTGGAACAATAAACGAAGATAAACCACTCCATCCTTCGGGTAAAATTGTCGTGAAAACTTCAGCTTGGATAATCCCTTCACCAGCCAAAGGCACAATTATATCGTTACATGGAATAGCACCATTAATGAATAGGTTTGCAGATTTCGCACCCACAGATGTAGGACAAAATTCAATCGATATTTCCTCATTACTACCGGAAGGTATATTAAAAGATCCGCCTCCAGAGACAATATTAAATTGATCCATATTACTACCAGTGAGGGATACTACCCCGGTGGCTGCTGCACTTCCACTGTTCGAGATGGTGAATGTAACATGATCGGAGCATTCGTCTTTCAATACTTCACCAAAGTCATAACTTTCTGGAGTTAAAGTTATTTCAGGTGGTCCAATGGGAATAAAATTGGCGATTAATTCATGATCTTCAAAAATTTCAAAAGTATACGGGTTTTCATCAATTAATACACCGTTATCATCCCAATTAACAAAAATCCATTCAGGATTATTAATCGCCTCAACAGAAACAGTTTCCCCTTCTTCGTATTCACCATCACCTGAAGTTTCTCCACCTTCCGGTGGATTTGCTGACGTTGATATGGTATATGTTTCTGGCAAGGAGGAGCAAGGAAACTCAATAGTAAATGTTGCAGGGCCGGATGTAAGTAGTTCATAAGCTTTGCCTGGATAAAGATGTGTCAATGATGATAATACACCTGGCAAATAAAGATCACTAGTTTCCAAATCAATAATGTAATGAATTTGATTTAAATACCCGGCAAATAATTGTTCGATTTCAACAGGTGTATCACAGAGGACTGGAAGAAGAACTACATCATCAATACCATAACTGAATACTTCGAAGCTGCAATCTTCAAGCGGCTCACCATATAAGGGTAAACAGCAATCACAATCCACTTGTGCCCTGTAACCTATGGACTGCCAATTACCTAATTGATTCACATTAGCAGCAGGCCAATAATAGTTTCCATCTTCATCATTGAACCAGGACAGACAATCTTTAATTGGAGCAAGCACTTCTGGTACTGTCATGTCAATAAGATCAAGATAGGATGAAACTCCAACAAATTCAGTCTCATCATCAAGATAGATAATTTGTCGTGGAATATATAAAGTAATTTCAGCAGTTACAGTAGAACATTCATTTGATACCTCCACAGATAGGGTAACTTCACCGGATAATTGATCATTCTCACCTAAACTATAAAATGCTGGGATTCCTGTAGGATCATAAAAGGTTCCATCACCAATTGTTGACCAAAGTAATGAAGTATAATTCCCTGATTCATAATCCAGGTATATTGGGAGCCATGATTCCGAATTAAAATTGTAAAACTCACACTCCAGAGAATCGTATGCCGGTAGGTTAATATAGGATGGCGGAATGATATCCAACCACATACAATTTTCATCAGTAGATGTGCAACCAGGCAGTGAGAATGCTTCCAAACATATTTGAACTGATCCGGAGTTCATATCACCTGTTCCAGGTGTGTATACAGGGTTTATTACAGAATTACTGCTAAAAGTACCATCTCCACTGGTTGACCAGATTAAAGAACTAAAATAACCGGCTGCAGCACCTGTAATTTGATAATTATCACCCTGGCAAATCGTTACATCCTCTCCCGCGTCTGCAACAGGAGAGTGGATAAAAGTTATTGTGATACAATCCTCCCAGAACCCCTGACAGGGGCCTATGGCCCATGCCTTTAAACAAAGTTCAACGTAACCATTTGTTAAGTCAGAACCCAATGGATAATATTTTGTATTTATATATGATTCATCATCAAAAAAGCCTTCTCCTGTTGTTATCCATTGCACCTCGTTATAATTCACTGCATTTGCATCAAGTTGTATGTATTCAACATTATCACACGCGGAGAAATCCACCCCGGCACCCACTTCCGGAAGAGGCTGGATGAATAATTGCATACAATCAATTGTGGGTTCGGTACCAGGAGGTATAGGGTAGGCTGTGAGGCAAAGCTCAATAAAGCCATATTCACCTGTTGCCGGAACGTACGTAGGTGTCAATGACGTCGGATCACCAAAAGACCCTGAGCCTCCCGACCATAGCACTGAGCTATAATTTTCAGCGAGGCCAAAGAGCGTTATCTCAATCCCTTCGCAAGTTGTAGCATCTGGGCCGGCATTAACAGTTGGAAGCTGTTCGCAATATCCAGTAAGGTAGGCATTAATATCATTACATGGATTCGCACCATTAATAAATAGATTGGCGTACTTTTGGCCTGAAGAAGTTGGGCAAAACTCTATAATTACGTCTTTTGACTCACCTGAAGGAATATTAAAAGATCCGCCTCCAGAGACAATATTAAATTGATCCATATTACTCCCAGTGAGGGATACTACCCCGTTGGCTGCTGCACTTCCACTGTTAGAGATGGTGAATGTAACAATATCGGAGCATTCGTCTTTCAATACTTCACCAAAATCATAGCTTTCCGGATTTACACTTAATTCACAGTTTGTCATACCTTCCTGATAAATTGTATGAATCTCAGTTACGCCACCACCACTAACAGTAAGGTCACAACTTCTCGAACTTGCAAATGTATTTTCTGTATATGTTACTGTAAATGAACCATCATTGCTTCCATTCAATGGGGTGCAATTCAGCCAGTCGCAGCTTTCACTTACAGTCCAGTTAACATTGGACACTACAGATACTGGATAAATTCCAGCGTCATGAGTTACATTCTGGCTTGCTGGTGTCAAGGTAATATATGGAGGATTCGGATCAGTTTCTGTTTGGAACCACCAATTTAGTTGGTTACACCACCTTTCCTGCCCGTTTCCATCAATTGCTTTAACTTTCCAATAGTATTGCTGGTCATAATAGAGTTGATTGGAGCCATCAAATTGAAAATTATTTGAAGTTAAATTAGATTCAATAGTTTGATTATTGTAGCCTATATTATCAGAATAGTAAAGTTTATATTCAACCTGCGTCCCATCAGGATCGGTCGAAATCTGCCATTGAAGTAATGGAGTAATTGACGTAATATCACCAATGTTTGGTAAAGTTAGTGCAAACGGAGTAGGCGGATTGATTTGTGTATCAATCTCAAAATCTACCTCGATCTCATTTGAAATATTTCCAGCTATATCTGTTGCATAAATATAAAATGTGTACAAACCATCAGGCAAGCCATTATAGGTGGAACTATTTACTGATCCATCAACTTCATGATAAGAACCCTCAATATTCAATTTAAAGTATACTTTATCCACCCCACTTAATGATAAGCCAACAATAATATCATTCGAATTCCAGAGAGTAGTAATTTCAGAACTATTATGAACTAGGCCAGGAGTTGGATAACTAACTGTAACATCTGGAGGATAAATATCCTTTCGGAACTCAAATGCAGCATTTTCATCAAGAGTAATAAAAGTGTTCCCAACATCATCAGTCACTTTAAAATATATATGATATACTCCCTGGTTTTGAACATTAAAAGGAAGTGAATTCCAGTCTGCATCTGAAATTAACCAATTTGAATTCATACTTGTTCCGGGACAGTTTTGTGATTCTGGAAGCATAGTACTTCCATCACTTGTAAAATGATGCCAGTTGGCTGGATCTGTATCATCATTGGAATCAATTTGATACCACAAATTATTTAATCCTGAGCCATCCTCAAAATCGATATCAAATATGGGGTTAGTATTTTTCCACAGCCCTTCAGGTGTGTTGTATGATACCAGTGTTGATGAAGGAATTGCTGTAACACTTATTGCAACAATTGGCTCGTCTGGATCATTACTATGTATTTCTATTGAGCTTGTTTCTGTAGAGTTTCCTAATAGGGACCAATCAATTGTTATTCCAACATATTGTCCACTCTCAAAAGGAATATTGAATGGAGTATTCGGGTATCCTGAAGTTGAAATCCAAGCTTCATTCTCTTGAATGTCATTAATTGAGAGGGTTCCAGGAAAAAGATTACTAATAATGAATGAATCTCCTGATCCTGTGGTATTTGTTAGTGCATTATATGCATTAAGTTTCCCTCCTGTAACAACTTTTGAAGCAAGTTCAACTAATGGATCAGCATTATTTAGTATGGCATCTTTAACTTGTTGCCAGCTTAAATTTGAATTATTAGCGAGTAATAATGCAGCAACACCTGAGACCTGAGGTGTTGCCATAGATGTTCCTGATATTACCCCATATTCATTTGAACTTAAACCTAGGCCTGGTAACCCAAAATTTATTAATGTAGCATTATCAGGTTTAGTTGATAAAATTAAAACTCCATAAGCTCCAATGTCAACAGAAACTGTACCCCAATTTGAATTATACGCGAGAGTATTGTCACCGAATAATGAGGCAACTACTATCATGTTTTCACAGTCATAATTTGCGGGATAGGTGTAATGCAAGAAATCATCTATATTATTTCCATCATTCCCAGCCGCAGCTACAAACAGAATATCAGAGTTTATTATAGCTTCTTTAACAGATTGAGAATAGTTTAATAATCCACCTCCCCAGCTATTATTAGTTAAATCTGCTCCATTATCTGCAGCATACTCCATTGCAGAAATTGCATCAGCATTATTCCCAGCATTATTATCATTAATAAATTTTAATGCCATCAATCGTACGTTCCAACAAACACCCGTGACCCCAATATTATTATTACCAACAGCGCCAATTGTCCCCGCAACATGAGTTCCATGCCCTAAAAAATCCGTAGGTTCGTTATCATTATAAGCCCAATCCCATCCATGAATATCATCAATATATCCGTTATCATCATCATCTATTCCATTATTGGGTATTTCATCCAAATTTGTCCACATATTAGAAACTAAATCTGGGTGGTCATCATCTATTCCTGAATCAATTACCCCTACTACTACTGTCGATGAACCTGTAGAAATGCTCCAAGCCTCCGGAGCATCTATGTCTGCATCAACTACCCCCCATGACTGTCCTGTATTGTGCATGCCATACAATCCATCAAATCCTGGGTCATCGGGAATAACAATACTACTTGTATGAATAATGCTATTTGGTTCAGCGAATTCAATTTGTGAATTATGAATAATATTGGTTAGTTTGTTTTCTATTGGTTCCTCATCTATAATTATATAGTGATATAGTTTGTTTACAATATGATACTTCTTTATTTTTTTTATTCCATTTTGCTGCTCAAATTCAGTTATTTGGCCTGAATCAATATCTGATATATATTTAATTAGTAATTCTTTTTCTTTATATTCTCCTTTTAATTGATCAGAAAGTAATTCTGATTTACTAAGCTTTCCTGTGACATTTTCCTGAGGATAATTTTTATTTCCACTCTCATAAAAAGCAAATGTAAGTGGATTTACTTCTATTTCAGGTGTTTCACTTACAGTCACATCCCATGTAACAAAATTGTTTCCGCCCAAATCATCAAACACCCTGGCTTCAACTATGTAAGCTTCTGGACTATAAAAAGTGTAATCAAAGTTGGATATATGTGGGTTTGACCATGTAATAGAATTATAATTATCTGTATACTCAAGTATGCCATTAACTCTCCATTCTACCTTGTCAAAATCGCTTTCTCCATTGGGTTCATATACTTCAGTAGAAAATGTATGTTCAACATCTATACCACAGATAAATGGGTTATTCGGGGCGATAATAGTTATAGAGGGTGGAAGATTTGGATCAACAAAACTATATGTCACTGAATATTGATTATTAGATGTCACTTCTTCACCACTTACTGAAGTTACTGCAACAGTTATGGTGTGGTCTCCAGGTGTAGTTACAGAATGATTATTATCATATTCACTATCTGTAGCTCCAGGTGAAAGTGATGATATGGCATCACTGGCTACTTCAAATCCATCGATAAAATAATATATTGTTGTTGCATCTGATTGTTGATTACCAACATTTTGAATGGTAGTGTAAATATCGAAATTTTTGTTTGTTTCAAATGGGGCGGCCTCAATGTACAATTCTGAAATTGTCAGATCTGGTGCTATATTATTTACAGTTACATTCCAACTTACCGCATTATTAAGGCCTGCGTCATCAAATACTCTTGCTTCAACAACATAGCTGCCAGGGTTATAAAACGTGTATGGAAATTCGGAAACGTGGGGGTTTGACCATCCTAACCAGTCATGGGGATCTGTCCACTCAAGTATCCCATCAATCCTCCATTCTACCTTGTCAAAATCACTTTCACCATTGGGTTCATAAACCTCTGCTGAAAATATCTGCTCCGTATCTTCATTACATGAATGCGGTGTACTGGGGGATAATAAGGCTATAGTAGGTGGAAGATTCGGATCAATAAAGTTATAGGAAACAGAATACTGATTATTAGATGTCACTTCTTCACCACTTACTGAAGTTACTACAATGGTAATGGTATGATCACCCGCTGTAGAAACAGAATGGTTATTATCATATTCACTATCCGAAGCTCCAGGTGATAGAGAGGATATGCCATCACTGGCTACTTCAAATCCATCTATAAAATAGTATATTGTTGTTGCATCTGATTGTTGATTACCAACATTTTGAATGGTAGTGTGAATATCGAAATTTTTGTTTGTTTCAAATGGAGCGGCCTCAATGTACAATTCTGAAATTGTCAGATCAGGCGCTATATTATTTACAGTTACATTCCAACTAACCGCATTATTAAGACCTGCGTCATCAAATACCCTGGCCTCAACAATATAACTTCCTGGATCGTAAAAGGTATAATCAAAATTCGATGTGTGTGGATTTGACCAGAGTATGGAACTATAATTATCTGTGTATTCAAGTATCTCATCAATCCGCCATTCTACCTTGTCAAAATCACTTTCGCCATCTGGTTCATACACTTCAGCACTAAAGGTAACCTCTGTATCTTCATTACAAGAGTAAGGATTTCCCGGAGACAACCGGGTAATTGTAGGGGGATTGTTACAATTGTATGCATATACAGTCTCGGTCCTTGTATTATTACTGGTATTGCTCTCATTCGACACTGGCTCAACCCATACCTTATACTGGTGACTACCACTGGAAGTAAATACATAATTTGACTCATGTTCTGTGACAGATTCACCAGGATCTAAGCTACCATATGTATCATCATCGATTTGGATGTTATCTATATAGTACCACCATTTAATATTATCCGCCGATGCATTACCAACATTTTTAATTGTGGCGTATAGATCTACGTTATCCCCAATACATGGATTTGAAGGATCAATCCAGATGTCCTGGACAATTAAATCTGGTGCTGTTGGAAGAGTAATGGGTATAGCATGATGATTTACTGGCCAATATTGTTGGTCTGGGCCCTGACATCCCCCGGAAGGGTCACGTAAATCACCAATATTCATTTTTGAATAGATATCCAATGCCATCGGTTGTGTTGGTGTAACTTTTGCCCATATAGTTTTTGATTCCAGGATAGACCAACCATCTTCTAATCCGTCGACCAAGACATTTGATGCTGATACACCATAATCAAAACAAGTCCAAATTGTGTTGCCACATGTTGCTTTATATATGTCATCCCAACCGGAATCACCCCCAAAACTATTTACATTACAAAAATCGGGTAAGGACATTGTTACGTACCCTACATCATTCGACCAACTAGTTAATGAAGCATTTCTACCATTTAAATAAATAGTAATTTCGCTCCCAACAAAAGGATCGCCGCTATAGGATGGTGGAAAAATTTGTGGTGATACGGCATCAGTGTTAGATTGACTACTATTTGCATCAGAAAAATTAACGATAGGGATTGCAAATTTTAGTTTTTCAAAAATAACATCATTTGTTTCAATTTCTGACAGTTGAGTGCTGCTAACCCATACGTGTAATTTGCCGTTATCAACTTCTTTCTTTTGTAATTGGTAAGCACTTAATTTTAATATTTCAGATAAAAGTGGTATGTCTGATTTTAAAACAAGAACTGGAATTAGTTCATTGTTATTCTGGGCGAAAATTAAGGGAAAAATAAGAAACTGCATAATTAGGAAAAATATTTTTTTCATGGCATCCTCCTTTTTGATTGATTTGTTATTTTTTGAATTATTGTTTAATTTTCCATAAATAAATTCAATTGAATCCTTCACCGCAAAGCATCGCCTGTTCAAAAGCCCCATGCCAAAAAGATATTTTTAGAAAAATGTAGTAAAACAAGTTTGAGAAGAATTCTGACGTTTCAGTAGAATCTATTGTAGTGTATAAAAATTTGACCTCCTTACATTATTCTTATGTAAATATGCCATTATTTAGATTTGCGGGATGACCAAAGGGTTTTGTTGTATAAATATGATTTTCTTTGTCATCAAGTTCGCACAAATCGGCACTGAATTTAACAATAAGCTCGGTCATATAGATCAAAACTTGATATTTAGAATCTTTAAAAATTACATTTTTGGAATTTAATGTCAGCGGATTGGAGTACGTTTTAGCCGTTCATTCAAATGAAACCTTTTTTTTCACCCTATTTTTTTCCAGCCATTCATCAATATCAGCCTTTAAGAAATAAAGCCTTTTACCCATTTTGACCGATAACACAACGGCAATACCTTAGCTTATTAAAAAAGCATTAAAGACTAAGGCATATGTTTTCGGTCGCGCAGTAAATTATTATTGCGAAATAAATGATTATGATGAAATATCCCTTCGGTAAACTAAATCTTTATCCGGCTATGATTTCATGTATTAATTGCACCGTGGTTATTCCTTAACTTGCCATGGGATTTCAAATAGTTTTATTTGATTGTCTGATATTTCTCAAATATCAAATCCACATAGTTTTTTACTACATTTGCCAGTGTTATTATTCCTTGAGACTTTCAGGGATTTGAAGCCCTTTTTTACGAAAACTTTATGAAATTTTAGTGCAATGATAATTATTCATCACATAGATGATTTACTATTTGAGTTATTTCCGAGTGGCAAGAAAGCAGGAAACGATGTTGAAGTTTTAACGGAAGAGTTAATAAAATTCTATACAGTTGGGCCATTTAAGCCGAAGGTAATAATCAAAAATATTATTATTGAAGTCCATATTGAAGGAGGCTTGATCGAAAAGCATGAAGGAAAATTTAAAGAGCTTGTGAACCTTTGCGAAAAAGGCAATTACAATGTTGCCAAAGAAAGATTATTAAAGCTCATCGAAGAGGCCCCAAATGTATCAGAATACCACCGGATTTTAGGTCAAATTTATTCTGATCAAGGGGATCAGGACGAAGCGATCAACAGCTTGATTGATGCCTTAAGATGGGATCCTAAAAATGGTTGGGCTTTCATTATGATGGGAAATGTTTTGGCAAAGCATAAAAATGATATCCCCACAGCAATGAAATATTATGATAAAGCAATCGAAGCCAATCCGGGCGATAAAATTGCAGTTAATAATATCGGAGTCTACCTTATGCAGCAAAAGAAAATTGAGGAAGCAAAAAAATATTTTGAGAAAGCAAAAATACTCGATCCCAATTATCCAAATACCCTTTATGCCTTATCATTAATTGCTGAAACAGAAAACGATTTAAATTCAGCTTTCTCATACACTTGTGAAGCCATCAAAAAAAACAAACAGAGGGATGGATTGTATCAGAATTCTGAAAGGCAATTATTTTCCATTGCAAAAAAAATAATTGAGTCTGGGGTAGGCAAAAAAATTGTTAAAGAGTTTTTAAGCAAGCTGGAATTTCTGGGTAATAGAGACATCAAATTAATAGAAGATAATGAAATTCCCACTGCTGCAAAACTTGAACTGGCAGAAAACTATAAACGGCAAAATCATATAGTCAGATACAAACTCAGCTACCCTGCAGTTGAGCATTTGCAGATGCACGAATTGGCTCATCTCAAACTTATGATTGAAGCAAGGAAAGAAAAACTAAATCAACTTTTTGTTTCCACGCAGGTTCAGAAAACAGCTTTTATCAAAGGGCTTGATTTGACAATAAAAAAGCTGAATAAACTGGGAATTTCGGAACAGTCTGTCTCTGAATATTGTTCAAGTTTATTTGATGGACTAAACCTGCAAGTATATAATACACCAATTGACCTGTTCATCGAAGAATTTTTATACAAGGAATTCGCTGAATTAAGGCCTTATCAGTTTATCTCCACATATGCCTTAGTTGAGGAAAGCATTAAAGCAACCACTGATAAAAGGATTGTTGAATTATCACCAAGAGATGTTTTGTCGAAAAGTAAAATATACAATATAGTTATTGCATTGCAATTCCGGGATTTGTTTGGGATTGATATGATAAGCCGTTTTAAAGCAAAGCCAAGCGAACTAAAACAAGCTCTTGAGTTTTATGATGAGTATAAAGATTACAAAGATGACCGCAAATCAGGTGAAGAATATGAGCTTGTTTTACACTGGGCAGAAGATTTAAAATTAGATCAGAATTTTGATTTAGTTGATGAAGAAGCTCATAGAAATAAATTTTCGAACCTTGATAGCATTTTGGAATCAATCGAAAAAGACCCATTCGACCTGGAAACCAAAGATGTATTTAAGGAGATGGAGATGGAGAATTTCCAAGATTCTCAGGAGGAGGTTGGGACGAACATGGCTGTAGTGATGTATATGGTTGATGCCCTGGAATATTTTCAGGAGATGGCTTTTGAGGAGATAAATAAAACAGCATATGAAATTGCGATGCTTGGTTCACAGGGAATTAGTCCGGACAAAAAAGGATACAAGCTAAATTCCATTGCTGGTAGAAAATTTACCGGTTTTCATTTATTAGCTTATTATTATGTGAGTTGGAAGTTGGCTAAGCCGGTAATGGTTTCTCAGCTAAATCTTCCCTATGACAAGGAATATGATATGGCCTTAAGTTTATTTAATGCGAAAAAGAAATGAACGAAATTCGGGAGATAATAGAAAAGTTGATTCAGTTCCGAGATGAAAGAGAGTGGGCGCAATTTCACGACTCCAAGAATCTGGCAACTGCTATAGCAATAGAAGCAGGGGAACTAAATGATTAATTCTCTGGAAAACTGTTGATGAGGCAGAACAAGTAGATAAGAATAGAATAAAAGAAGAGTTGGCTGACATTTTTGCTTTTGGATTCCTGCTGGCAGAAAAACATGGGTTTGATGTTAAAGAAATTGTACTGGAAAAATTAAAAAAAATAGCAAATTATAATGAGCAAGTCAACTACAATACATACCTCCAGAACAATAATGTCAGCTGAACTGATTGAGGTCTTGGATTTTCCAAAAGAAAACCTTGATTATTTTGAAATAATGGCCAACAATGTCTTTAATAAAAAAACTGAGTCCAGTAAAAAAAAGACTATCAAATACCTCACTCAACTATATAATTTCAGAAAAGATGATAAGAAGTTCCTTTGTCTAGAAAATTATTGGAATAAAATTGAAGATCGTGAAAAACCTTTTGTAGCCCTTCTGTTTGCAGTAAGCAAAGATTATCTCTTGCAGGAAAGTGTAGGTTTTATAAAATCAGTTAAACATAGTAGCAAAGCAAGTATCGAAAATTTTGAAGCCAATATTGACCGTCATCATCCAAATCGTTTTACACCGAAAACTTTACGTTCTGTTTCTCAGAATGTAGCAAGTTCTTGGAAGCAGGCAGGGTATGTTGTTGGTAAAATGAAAAATATTCGAACCGAATGCCCTCCGTCATATTTTGCAGTTGCCTTTGCTTTTTTAATGGCATACATCGATGATTTCCGTGGAGACTACCTTTTTAACCATCCTTCGGTTAAAGCTTTAGATGCAACAAAAGAAGAAATCCTAAGCCTCGTTAAAGCTGCTTCAGATCGCGAACTGCTAGACTACAATAGAGCTGGAGCTTCAATTGTCATCTCATTTGATAAATACTTAAAAGGATTCTAATATGTCAAAGATTGATCAATTATTACAAAAGTATCAACGTATTATAAAGGAGCCATGGCCAACAGGGCTTTCTGGGCAAGAAAAAGTATGGTTCTTGATTTTTGATCCCCTGGATTTAAGGAAGATGGAATTCAAATTGGGTGAATTTGAAATTGCTACTAAAAATGCAAATAAAGATTGGCATTTGGTATCTCTAAAAACAAGGTTCAGTTATTGGCTATCAAAACACGATTATAAAGATTCTTTTTTTGAAAATCCGGAATACCTTTCTGACGCACTTCAAGGTGATTTCAAAAAATTCATAGAGGATTCTATAATTACTGATTTGGATATAAAAAACAACAAAAACACCCTGGTGGTATTAACAGACGTGTCCGCGATTTTTGGATTTATCAGACTATCTGAGATAGTCAATTCAATTTCAAATAAAGTACAAGGACGCTTGTTGGTATTGTTCCCAGGGGAATTCACCAACAACCAATACAGATTAATGGATGCCAGAGATGGCTGGGATTATTTAGCAAGACCAATAATGATATAATAAATGATTATGAAAAATAAAGAATTATTTGTTTTAGACCCGATTGAAAATAAATTACTTAACAACGGAGTCGCTGAGATCAACACTGATAAACATGATAGTAATGGTCAAAAGATTATTAAGTATGAGTTAAAGACATTTGTCTGTGAAGGTGAATATGAGAAGGGCCTATTTAGGATATTGGATACTTACATCAAAAATATTAATGAACCCATGCAACCCGCTGTTTGGGTAAGTGGATTCTTTGGAAGTGGTAAATCACATTTGGTGAAGATGCTTGGATATTTATGGGAGGATTTTGAATTTCCTTCAGGAGAAACAGCACAGAAAATCAAAAAACTTCCGGAATCTGTTAGCGATAAGCTATTTGAACTCAATAAATTTCAGAACAAATATGGTCAATTATCCATTTCAGGAACATTAAAAGATTTTAAAACCGGAGATATTAATTATAAATTTTTTCAGTTTTTCCTCAAAGGTTTAGGCTTGCCAACTCAATACCATCATTTTAAATTTGTGCATTGGTTAAAACAGGAAAATATTTATGAGGATTTAAAGAAATATGTAGAATCTGAAGGGCGAGATTTTCATTATGAGATCCAAAACTTATTTGTTTCTCCTACTTTAAGCAAAGGAATATTGAAATTGAAACCAGATTTTGCAGAATCAGAAGGGCAGGTAAGAGATTACTTGAGGGTAAATTTTGTAAGTATTACCCAACTGGATAGAGGTGATATGCTTAAAACGCTGAAAGAACAAGTTCTACCTCTTTTTTATGATAACATTCCGTGTATTCTGATTGTACTTGATGAGGTGCAGCAATTTATTGGTTCAGATGGAAATAAGACGATTGAAGTACAGAATTTAGCGCAAGATTTAAGTAATGGATTTAATGGCAAATTACTATTTGTTGCTACAGGGCAAAATGCGCTGTCCGAAACACCCTATTTACAACCTTTAAATGATAGGTTTAAAGTCAAAGTTTTTCTTTCTGATCAGGATGTAGAAACGGTAACCCGCAAAACAGTTTTAGAGAAAAAAGCAACAGCCCAAAAAAATATAAAATCTTTGTTGGATAAGTCATCGGGCGAGGTAGCTCGCAATATGCAAAATACTGCTTTTGCATATCAATCAAAAGATGAGGGTAACTTGGTAGCCGATTACCCCATATTACCCTCTATTCGCAAATTCTGGAAAAAGGTGTTGGATGTTATTGATACCGCCGGAACACAGGGACAACTAAGAAGCCAATTACGTATTGTTGATGAAAGTGTAAAAGAAGTTGCAGTAGCTGATCTGGGGACAATAATTCCGGGTGATTTTATTTATGAGCAAAAGGAACAGCAACTGCTTCAAAATGCCCGATTGCTAAATGACACCTATAATCTCATTGTTGAAAAGAAAGCAGGAAATGCTGATGAACAACTGCAAGGAAGAATACTTAGTATCGCTTTCTTATTAGATCAATTACCATCGGATTTGCCTGGTGGCACGCCAAAATCAAATAAGGACACAATAGCTGATCTTCTTATCAGTGATCTTTCACAAAGTACGGATGCCTTTCGATTAGCTGTAAGTAAGGGTGTAGATGCCTTAGTAGACCAGAACTTATTAATGCCCATTGGCGACGAAGTGAAATTGCAAACTAAAGCGGGACAGGAGTGGGAAAAAGAATATACAGCACACGTACAAAAACTCATTGCACAGGGTGACGATAAAATACAAGTTGAGCGAAACAGCAGGATTAGCAAATATTTCGAATCCATTGTAAAAGGCATCAGGCTAATGCATGGAAATGCCAAAGTGCCCCGTGAAATCAATGTACATACTGGTAGCCAAAAGCCATCCACAGAAAACAAGGTCAATATCTGGATAAGGGATGGTTGGATGGAAAATGAAAGTCTGGTATTGGAAGAGATCAGACGGGAAGGAACCGATGCTCCTTTATCGTATGCATACATAAAAAAGTTACGTGATGCAGACCTTAAAAATGAAATCACAAAGTATCTTGCAGCTAAACAGTCTATAGACACCAAAGGTATTCCATCCGACCCTGAAGGACAACAGGCAAGAAAATCAATGGAAACCCGCGCGGAAAATGCAGATGAGGCTATCGTTGATCTCATCAATCGAATCGCAGAAGATGCCGACACTTATCTTGCTGGTGGCACTAAAATACAGGAAGATTCACCAAAGAAAACTGTAGAAAAAACCCTCAGGCAAATGCTTGACAGACAGTTTCGTGAATTCGGGAAAGCAGATAATTCTAATTGGCCAACCGCGCTGCGATCAGCATTGAATAAAAATCCAAACCCCTTAGAAAAGGTCGGGTATAAAAATGATTTAAATTCCCATCCGGTGGCTATGGCAATTTTTCGATTTATGGCCAATGGATCCTATTCCGGTAGAGACATACGAAATAACTTTAACAAGTCTCCTTTTGGATGGCCACAGGACGCCATCGACACCATGCTGATTGCTTTAGTAAATGCTGAATATATCAGTTCTTCAGAGAATCCTTTGCCACAAGGTAAGATTGGTATTTCAACCTTCAAAAAAGAGACTCATACCCTAACAGCCGGAGATAAAATTAAATTGCGCAAAATGTACACAGATTGTGGTATAAAATGTTCCCCCGGCGATGAATTTAAAAGCTCCGGCATCTTACTGCAGGAGCTAATGAGTCTGGCTCAGATTATTAGTGGAGATGCCCCTTTGCCGGAACCCATTAATACCGGTTTTTTAAAACAAATCGAATTTCAGGATGGCAATGAACGTTTGCAACTATTGGTAGCAAGTATTCAGGAATTGAAAGATAAATATGCTGACTGGAAAAGCAAATCTGAGTTGGCAGAAAAACGTTTACCCAACTGGGAGTTATTGGAGCAGTTATTGGATTTTGGTAGTGGTGGTGAAATTGCAAATCTTATTACTGAGGCCAATGCTATTGAACAGGATCGCTTACTTTTAACAAACCCTGATCCGATTAGCCCATTACTGCAAAAAACGACTGACTTACTAAAATCAAAACTCAATGCAGCAAAAACAGCCTACAATGAAATATATGATAATCGCATGGCTGAATTGCAGGCCAATGAATATTTTGTGAAGTTGTCTCCAAAAGATAAGCATGCGATTTTAGCACGAAACCAAATTTTGAAAAAACCTGAGCTAAAGGATTACGATGCCGTTAGTTTAAGGAACAGTTTGTCAAAGACATCTCTTGATACCTGGCAAACCAAAATAGCTGCACTTGGCAGCCAGTTTGACAATGCTGTTGCAGAAGCCGTATTAATACTCGAACCTAAAGCAGAATCATATAGTCTGCCGCGAAAAACACTTTCCTCATCTGCAGAAATAGATGCTTACATTAAGGAGCTGCAACAGAAACTGGAGGAAATGCTCAAAACTGCTAAATCAATAATCCTGAAATAATATGGCCGTTTTAGACTCATCACAAAGGGGAAAACTTGAAAAAGCTGTAATTAAAGCGCGAGAGCTTTCTCTTCAGGGAGCAGTAAATACACTTAAAGCATATGCGGTACACCACCATGAACCATATAGCCATATGGAGATTGAGGAGCGATCGTTGCGCAACAAGCTGCGTGAAAAGGCCAGGTTATTGGGTGATAAAACTAAAGCTGATGGCGGGCATACTATTGATAAGCTGGCTTACGAGTTGGCCTACGAATACTGGCATCGAATGCTTTTTGCTCGTTTTTTGGAGGCGAATAACCTACTCATCCATCCCAAATATGAGGAAGCAGTTACTTTGCAGGAGTGTGAAGAATTAGCAACCGAAGAAGGTCATGATGACAAATGGCAGGCTGCTGCCTTCTACGCTTCAAATATGCTTCCTAATATTTTTAGGCAAGATGACCCTTTGATGAAACTACGCTATGCTACCGAAGATCGATTGGCATTGGAGGAGCTTATTGAAAACATAACAGAAGAAGTATTTCAGGCAGAGGATAGTTTAGGCTGGGTTTACCAATACTGGCAAACAGCTGAAAAGGAACGCATCAATGCCGAAGGCAATAAAATTGACGGTGACAGCATTGCTGCGGTTACCCAATTGTTCACTGAGCCTTATATGGTGCATTTCTTAATCGATAATACCTTAGGTGCTTGGTGGACAGCAAGAAATTTGGGAATAAAACCTCCGGTAGAATTTAAGTACTTGCGTACATTGGATGACGGCTCACCTGCTGCAGGAAGTTTTGAGGGCTGGCCAACCGAACTCAAGGACATTACTATGCTTGACCCATGCATGGGTTCAGGGCATTTTGTGGTAGATGTGTTTTCAGTGATGGCTCCATTACGTATGCAAGATGAAGGCTTAAGCAAAGCTGAAGCTTGCGATGCCGTAATTAGAGAAAACATACATGGGCTTGAATTAGACGATCGCTGTACACAGATAGCAGCTTTTAACCTGGCACTCACAGCCTGGAAGTTTTGTGGTAAGTACCGGGAACTACCCGAAATGAACTTAGCTTGCTGCGGTATTGCACCAGCAGGTAAAAAAGAAGATTGGGTAAAATTGGCTAACTCAGAGCAAGACGAAGCTAAAAAAGAACGCCTTAAAGGTGGTTTGGCAAGGATGTATGATTTATTTCAGCAAGCTCCTGAATTGGGTAGTTTGATTGACCCAACCATCATAGAAAAAGATGCATTTACTTCTGATTTTGAAGAATTGCAACCCTTTTTGGAGGAAGCATTATCGAACGAGAAGGGAAATACCAAAACTGATGAACGTGGTAATATTGCAGCCGGTATTGCTAAAGCCGGAAAGCTATTGGCAAAAAGGTATGTATGGCAGATTACGAATGTGCCTTATCTGGCTAGAAAAAAGCAAAATGAATCATTATTTGAATTTAATGCAAAATATTACCCTAAGTCAAAGATTGATTTGGCTACAGTTTTTTTAGAACGAATACTTGAAAGTAATATTACAGAAGGAACTTCATGTACTGTTATACCTCAAAATTGGTTGTTCTTAACGTCATACAAGGATTTTAGAAATCAATTATTAGAAAGATGTGAATGGAATATTGTCGCAAGATTAGGGCCCAAAGCTTTTCAAACTCCAATGTGGGATTTTAATATTTTATTAGTAGTAATTTCAAAGAGAAAAGCGAAAAGAGAGCATCAGTTTTTGGGTTTGGATGTTTCAAAGATGGATACATATTTTTACAAAAAAGAAGGGCTAAAACGAAAAGATATTTTACGACCTTCTCAAGAAGCACAGAAATACAACCCAGATTCAAGAATAATATTGGATCAAATTTCAGACATAGACCTATTGGAAAATTATTCTGATTCATATATTGGTCAACGTACTGGAGATGGGCCAAGATTTATAAGAGAATACTGGGAATGCTTTAGACTTGTTAATGAGTGGGTTTATTTAGGAACTACATTCAATGGGATAAAAAATTTTGGAGGGTACAATAACATATTATTATGGGAAGAAGGAAAAGGACAATTAGCAAAATTCCAAGCTGATTTAGCAAAATATTCATATGCAAGTGGTGGATGGAAACAAGGATGGCAGGCTTGGGGAAAACTTGGGGTGAGAGTGTCTGCAATGGGTAAGTTGCCAGCATGTATACATCAAAGTGTTCATTTTGATAATAACACTGCTGTTATTGTTCCAAAAAAAGCAGAATATTTGCTAGCTATTTGGGCTTTTTGTTCCTCTGATGAATATGCTTTGGAAGTACGAAAAATTGATCAGGCTCTTAAAGTTACGAACTCTACTTTGGTAAAAGTTCCTTTTGATTTAGAGCACTGGCAAAAAGTAGCCAATGAAAAATACCCGAATGGCCTACCAAAACCTTATTCAGATGATCCTACCCAATGGTTATTCCATGGGTATCCTTTCTTTACTGAGTCTCCTTTGCAGGTGGCCATTGCCCGCTTGTTAGGCTATGAGTGGCCTGCTGAAAATGATACGGAGATGGAGTTATCGGATGAGGCTAAAGAAAAGATAAAAGCCATTAAAGAACTGGGTTTACCCTTTGATGAAGATGGTATAGTTTGTATTCCTTCGGTCAATGGAGAAGCATCAGCAGCTGAAAGGCTAAGAGAGAACATCATTACAATTTGGGGTGAGCAATACAATGGCAATACCCTATCTGATTTAATAAACAAGGAAGGAAGTAATAAACGTGATTTAGAAACTTACCTTAGAGAAGATTACTTTGTTCAGCATTGTAAACTCTTTAACAACCGCCCATTTATCTGGCATATTTGGGATGGTCGCAAAGATGGTTTTGCTAGCTTGGTAAATTACCATAAACTGGATAAAGCTACCTTAGAAAAACTCATTTACACCTACCTGGGCGATTGGATTAACCAATGCGAGTTAAAGCGTCAAAATAATGTGAGTGGTGCAGATGGCTTACTCTCAGCTGCCAAAGCACTTAAAGAAAAATTGTTACTTATCCTGGAAGGAGAGCCTCCGTATGATTTGTTTATCCGATGGAAATCATTGGCCAAACAAGCCATTGGTTGGGAACCGGATATTAATGATGGGGTAAGATTGAATGTTTATCCATTTATTGAAGTAGGAGTATTGCGCAAAAAGTTCAATGTTAAGTGGGGAAAAGATCGCGGCAAAAACCCAGCAGGCAGCCACTGGGGACCTGACCGATGGAACAGATACGAGGATTTGGAAGATAAGTGGAAATTAAAAGATGAACAGAAAAAAATCATTCCCCATTTGACCAACGATGTGAAACGTAAAGCAAGGAAAGAAAATGAGCAGTAGTCTATTAGATTATATCATTAAATCAATTACAGCAGCAAAGCAATACAACAGCAGTCAGGTTACGGCTCCTAATGTGATTCTTTGGCCGGATCCTGAAAGTCAGTGGATCTCAATCCAAGACATTCTCCGTGAAGAAATACCAGCTTTTTTAACCTTGGGCAAATATAATCCTGAGGTAAACCAAGGGCCTGCCATCTGGTTAAAATGTATGGTTGACCGAATGCTGCCTGATGCCGATTGGGATGAGAATACCATACCGGTAATTTACATGCCTGGAATTTCTAAAGTAGATATTAAAAAAATTGAAGAAGCGCCTTCTGCTCAACAGCCATTAATGGAATACCAGTTCACAGGAAGCCTGTGGACGCAGGAAAATGGGAGAGAGTGGACGATTATGGCATTCATACAAAATATAGAGCACGGAATGGGTTTGGAGGTTGATAGGGACAATGCGACCAAGGAGGCACTAATAAAAACGCTCCCAAGTATTGTGCAAGAAAGCAGTAGTTTTTTTAGAAAAAAAGTAGATGCTGATTTTTTAAATGAACTATTGGTACCCCAGGTCATTCCCAATCTACTGAAATGGATAGAAGGAGGTGATGATGCTTTAGCATTTCTTAGTTTAGACCAAAAAGAAGCTTTTAAGGATGTCGTCAAAAGTCAATATCAACTAAACTTAAATTACAGTTTAGTTTTGGATTATGTGAAAGGGATAGGTTCGCAAAAAGATCCATGGCATAAGGTTTGGCAATACTTTGCCAATGCGCCACACAAATATCCTAAATTAATTGAGTATTTGGAACAAGCTACTCCAGATGATTTAGGAACAGGAATGTTTAAACTGCCGGAAGACTCATGGCCGCCTGTTAACAGGCAAAAAGAAGAAGAATTAAAAAAAGCCATACTTAAATTAAAAAAGAAAGAGTCTAGTTTTGCGTTGGAGCAATTAGAGCAATTAGCTACAGAACACAAATCAAGATTGCAATGGGTCTGGATGGAACTAAGGCAGTCACCACTTGCAGAGGCTTTGCCTAAAATGCTTGAGTTGGCTAAACAAAGTTTACAGACTTACAATAACGATTCTATTACATCACTTAGTAAATATTATCAGTCAGAAGGTTACAAAATTGATCATACCCTAAGGCAACTTTATTTAATAGCAGATAATAAAGAATATAAAGAGACCATTCAGGTTATTACGGATATTTTCTATCGTCCTTGGTTAGAAAAAATGACGAATAGGTTTCAAGAATTAGTTAAAGCCAATGCGGATGATATTACAGATACAGCACCCCAGGAAATTATTGCAAAGGCTCCTTTTATACTATTTGTGGATGCTTTTAGATATGATATTGCACTTGAATTTACAAAGCAATTATCAAATCGTTTTGATACTGAAATTCAACAAGTCTGGTCAGCACTTCCGAGTCTAACGCCCACTTCAAAACCATCGGTTTCTCCTGTGGCTGCTTCTGTTAGTAAAACATCAGAAATAGATAGCTTCCAACCCTATTTGACATCAGGTAAACCACTAACTCATTATTATTTCAAAAATGAATTGAATGATAAAGGGATTGATTTTATCAGCTCTGAATCACAAATAGATGATCCTTGTAAACGTTATTGGATGGAAATTGGTGATATTGATGAAAAAGGACATAGTGAGCAGGCGACAATGCTTCGCAGAGTCCCGAAACTTTTAAGTGAATTAATAGATACGATTAATAGGATCTCAGAAAAGGGGATAAAAGAAATTACTATTGTGACAGATCATGGTTGGTTATTGTTACCAGGTGGATTGCCCAAAGCGAAGTTGCATAAAGTGCTGGCTGAAACCCGTTGGGGCAGATGTGCTGAATTGAAGGAAGGAGTAAGCACCGATTTACTGCAATTGCCATGGACCTGGAATCCTAATATTCATATTGCTTATGCGCCTGGCATTTGCTTTTTCAAGAAGAACGAAGAGTATGCTCATGGTGGAATATCTATCCAGGAATGTATGACACCATTGATAACAATCAAGGTAAAGGAAACAAGAGCTTCTGTAAAGGCATTTATTGAAGGCTTTAAATGGATAGGCTTGCGATTGCAAGCAATAACCTCTGCTGCCGATAACAGTTTTTCTTTGGATGTAAGAACAAAGAGAAATGATGCCAACACGTCCATCTTACTGTCCAAACCAAAGTTTGAAGACAATGATTGGAAACTGATGGTTGATAGTGATTTTGAAGGCCAGGCATGTACCCTCATATTGTTGAATCCTCAGGGAATAATTGTAGATAGTAAATTAATTGAAGTCGGACGATAAAACATTATAATATGAATCTAGATCATATAGATACCATTGCATCCCGTGCCTTTGAAGGCTACATTGTAAAAAAGGATTTAATTGAGCCGTTTAGAAAATCCTATCCGGTTCCCACTTATGTTATCGAGTTCTTATTAGGCAGATACTGTTCCTCTACTGATGAAAATGAAATTGCTGAAGGATTAGAAATTGTAAAACGACAATTGTCTAATCGCACCGTCAGGGCTGGCGAAGAGGAACTCTTTAAGTCAAAAGCAAAAGAATCTGGTAGTATTCGGATTATAGATATTATTACTGCAAGATTAGATACCCGTAACAATGTCTATGTTGCAAGAATACCAAGCCTACAGCTTAATGATGTTAGAATCCCCGATGATATTGTAACCGGTAATGATCGTATGCTTTCCGGTGGGTTTTATGCTGAAATAGAAATTGAATATGATCCCGCAATAGCAGAAGAAGCACAAGGAAGACCTTTTGGAGTGGCCTCACTTCGGCCAATACAACTTTCTTCCCGGAGCGTTTTAGATGAACTTTACAGTGGTCGAGAAAACTTCACTTTAGAAGAATGGAAAAGTTTTCTTATTCGAAGTATTGGAATGGAACCTAATTCTTTAACAGAAAAAGCAAAGGATGCATTATTTGTCAGAATGATACCCTTTGTGGAGCGAAACTATAATGTTGTGGAGTTAGGGCCTCGCGGTACAGGTAAATCTCATCTGTATCAGCAAATATCTCCTTATGCTCACCTGGTTTCTGGGGGGAAAACAACAGTTGCCAAAATGTTTGTTAACATGGGGTCTGGAGAAAGAGGCTTAGTTTGTAAGTATGATGTGGTTTGTTTTGATGAAGTATCCGGTATCTCATTCGACTCTAAAGATGGGGTGAATATGATGAAGGGATATATGGAAAGCGGAGAATTTAGTAGAGGTAAAGAACCTATCAGAGCAAGTGGCGGAGTAGTGATGGTAGGTAATTTTGATGTAGATGTAACGCATCAACAACGAGTAAGCCATCTCTTTGGTCCTATGCCAAAAGAAATGAGAGATGATACTGCTTTTATGGATAGAATACATGCTTTTATTCCTGGTTGGGATTTCCCCAAATTAGATAAAAGCTATTTTACTGATCATTTTGGTTTGGTGAGTGATTTCCTAGCAGAGACTTGGACAAGACTAAGAGATATTAATAGAGTTACTTCTGTGCTTAATAGGATGGATCTTGGAGGTGCATTGAGCGGAAGAGATACTAGTGCTGTTCAAAAAACGTTAAACGGACTCTTGAAATTAATGCAGCCAAATCCTGAAGTACCGATTGACGATGAACTTTTGGAGTGGGCATTGAGAATTGCTTTGCAATACAGAAGAAGAGTTAAAGAACAGCAAAAACGTGTGGGCTCAGCTGAATTTAGAAATACGCACTTTAGTTATCGTATAGGCGAAGACGGTGTTGAGACCTTTGTAACAACTCCAGAAGTAACCAGTGAAAATACAATTGGCGAAGATCCACTACCTCCAGGTCAGGTTTGGTGTATCAATAATGGCTCCCAGGATGAAGCATCGGGTCTGTATAAAATTGAAGTAAATGTTTCAAAAGGTCGTGGCGTTAAAATATTAAACATGCCAGCACCACAACCTTTTAAGGAAAGTGTAAAATATGCTGAACAAAACCTTTACAGTAAAACCATTTCACTGGTTGGTGACCGTAACCCCACAGAGCATGAATTTTCGATACAATTAAGGTCATTCAGTTCAGCCAAAAGTGGCGCAGGGACTGGTATAGCTACTCTCATAGCCATGTCCACTGCTCTATTAGAAAAGAATACCAAAGGAGGAATGGTCGTGGTGGGTCAATTGAATCTGGGTGGGTCTTTGGATTTAATCTACGATGCCATTAATATCGCAGAAACTGCAGTAGAAAAAGGTGCTACAACGCTGTTGATTCCCCTTAATGCTCGGAAGCAATTGAATGACCTGTCAGATGACATGATCACTAAAATCAATATTCAATACTATACAGATTTGAAAGATTGTTTGATTAAAGCATTGGTGGAGTAAAGAATTTGGAATTAGAAGTAATAATCATGACTATGGATAATTTTTTTAGTATTTTTATCAAAAAACATGGAAAGAACAAGAATAAACAAAATGATAATCAACTGAATTTATTTTAATTATACTGAAATACCACTGATATGAATATGATATCAAAGTTCTATACATTTAATTATAATTATGCTTTTATACTGCTATCAATTTTTTTTACATCATCCTATTTTGACCTTTGTGCCCAAAACAGGGAAATAGAATCACTAAATTGTGATACATCTATAATAATTGAATTAGGAAGCCAACTATCCTATCAAAATAGAGGTAATCGATGTGAAGGGTTTTATATATCAAAAGTTACGTCACCAACCTTAGTGCTATGCAATTTAACTAAAGGCAAATTTTTTTTTGAATCAAGCAATAAAGAAATCCTTAAAGTATATACTAATCAATCAAACACAAAATACTCATTTCAAGTTATTGCAAATCCAATTCCTATAAAATTATATTACAGAATGGATGCAATTTTAACCAGTTTAGATACATTGCTTTGGCCAATAGGAGACGTTTTACATAAATTTGATGAGAATTTTAAATCTAGCAATATAGGAATTGTTGGGAAGGTAGTCTCTGACACTTGTATTGATTGCTACATACCATTAATTATAAAATCAAAATTATCTAAAATTAATAACGATGATATCATTAGAGCAATTTTTCGATCCACAGTTGATCTTGGCAAAGTAGTGTATAATTTTACATACCAAAATAATAACAATGAATTCACTTCTGAATCTATTAATTTAAACAAAACATTCTTAGCCGGAACATCTATTGTTATTGAATTTCCCTCTGATATTGGGCATCTCTCTAGAATTTATATTACAGGCAGAATTAGAGGGGAAAGAGATGAATGGGTTGATCGGTTTATAGATATTTATTGAACGATATTCGTAGACGGTTTTAGCGAATTATGTTTGAAATTTGAACTCAAAACACAAAGCTATTTTTATTCGAAGATTAACGAAGATTAAATGAGAAAGTCAATATGAACAAAAAGCTTATCTATCCCGGTAGTTTTATTGTTATAACAATTTCAATTATTTTTATACTTTTAATATTAAAAACACCATCAACAGAAATAACTGGCAATATTTATGTAAGCTCACTTTCCCTTAAAAATCATTCTAGTTTTTCATTTTTAAATAACGTTAAATGTAGTTATGTTGCTTTAGAGAACATATCCAAATTATCAAGCAATAGGATGAATCGCTTTAACTCAGATGAAAGTAGTTTCTGGATTTCAGGTTCTGAGATAAAAATCAAGGATTTATTTGTTGAAAAGGCAGCGTCTATTAGTTTTGAGAAAATAAAGAGACAATTTCATTTTATTTCAGTGGGATCATTAGTAAATGGAAAAATTCACTATAAGAACAGTAAGATCTTCTATACTACATATAGCGAACAATATACTCATTTAATTAGTGACCCACCTGAAAGTATTCAATTTCGTTCCAATCCATTAAAAATCGATAATCAGTTTAGATTGAATTTTATAACTGATTCGCTTCACATTAAAGGACTATTTTGTACAGAACTTCGCTTTATTGAGAATAATCCCCCCTTTTCAAATTATTATAAATCATCAATACTAAAGGGACAATTAATAATAAATGAAACGGGAAAAATCATTAACCTAAATCCAGGTGATTCAATATCATTTGTTATGGACAATAAGGCTTCAATTGACATACGGGGTAGTCAGAATAGTTTATTTGTAACATTTAAAGGAACATTTAGCCGGTTTAAATTATTTTCAGATGTTGGAAATAGTAATCTTAAACCTTCACTTTTGGAATTTTTGTCATCAAATCAAACAATCGAACTTATTTGGGGTTCAATTATGTATTTATTTCTTTTAATTTGGGGTATTTGGAAATGGATATCTAAAGAAAAAGTGCAGAAAAAAATTCTATGAAAAAAACATTGGTAATATTTATTATTCTTAGTTGTTTTTTAGTTCAAGGACAACAAATAAAAAGACTTGGAAATTCAATCAAGCCAAATATAGTAAAGATAAAAACATTTTTTTCTGATAATTCAACTGAACTTGGATTTGGTTTCATTATTCTTGAAGAGGACAAGGAGCTTTATATAGTTACTGCAAAACATGTAGTTGAGTCTATTTACGAGAATGTCAATACGAAGGAAATAAAAACATTTTTATATGGTATTGAAGATGTGTGTATAGCTAATGTGGTTATTACTAAAGATAAGTATGATTTGGCGTTGATTAAAGTTACTAAACCTGAGGGCTTTGACTGGGCATATACTTACAGAACATCTAATTGCAATACAAATAAAAAAGATAAAATATGGATAATTGGTAAGGATTGGTCATGGAGTTCTCCAATAGAGGAAAATCCCGGTTATATTTATAATATTAAGGCTCCATGGATAAAAGCCGAATATCCAGGGTTACAAATTGGGGTTTCTGGTGGTCCAGTAATTAATAGATCTGGTGTAATTGGTATGTTAATAAGTGATCAAGGAAGTTTTATTTCCATTTTAAGTATTAAGACAATAGTTGATTGGGTAAACCAGTATCTAAAATTAGATAATGTAGATTTAAATGACTACCCATATTATACTTTTAATGGGGGAATTGGAATTTATCTATCCAATAAGAGGGATGTAGGGGCATTTAAAAGTGATCAAAATAGATTTAATCTAGGGGCTGAAATAGAAACTATGTTCAGTTCACGAAAAGCTATTTCTATAGATTATGTTTTTTGTGATTTTACAGATGGGGCTACCGAATATGAAGATTTAAAATATAACTTTCAAAACACAACTCACACATTATCTTTAAATTACAAATTTTATCAAGATTTGTCAGGTATAGTAATGGGTGAAAACGCATACTATTTATTAGGTATTAGTCTTATATCTCATGATCCGAAATTAAATGATGGTTCAGGTTGGAGAAGGATATCAGAAATTTCAGAATTTGAATATCAGTATTCTGATAAAATACTTGGAATAAAAGGGGGCGCAGGTTATGTATTAAACTATGGCCATCTATCAGTTGGATTTAAAGTGGATGTATTAATAACGCTCTGCCGAAATTTAGATATTAAATTATCTCAGGTTTATGGTTACCAAGATGTAACAGTGCTTTGGAATTTCGGGTTTACGATGGGGTACATCAAAAGAAATAAAAAGAGTGAAAGAAAAGTCATTAGACATTCAGACTTCATTTATTAAATCAAAAGGGGAAGTGTAATTTTATGTGCGACAACACAATTAAGTTGTTTTGCGGTGATAAACTAATGCAACCCGAAATTAATGTATCAAATAGCGTATCAAATGAAAAAAGCAGTTACAAATTTTATCTTGTAACTGCTTGATTTTGTTGGTGGAGCATATCGGACTTGAACCGATCACCTCCTGACTGCCAGTCAGACGCTCTATCCAGATGAGCTAATGCCCCGTAAGAAATATGAACTGTTTCCCTTCCTAATTTTTGGATTTGCAAATGTAATAAAAAACTGTTTTAACCGTCAAAACTTTATTTAAAAAATCCCGCTGATCTCACAGATTTTCGCAGAGATACATCTGTGCTCATCAGCAAAATCAGCGGGAAATTATAGGCACTTACATTTTAAACCCAAGTAGCATATTGAAAGTATTACTATATGCAGGGAGCAATTCCAACGCAGCACCTATTTTGCTGGAGTTACGGTGAAGCTGGCCGCTAGGCAGGGTTTTAATTTTCAAATTTGCACATTAGCAAATTATCAAATTAATGTTGGGCCTTATCCTTTTTCCTGCCCAATATGATGCACATCTCTTTGTGGGAAAGGAATGGTAATACCAGCTTTATCTAGTGCAGCTTTTCCATTTTCAAGGGTATTGAAATGGACATCCCAATAATAGGTTGGGTCGCACCAGGGCCGGACAGCGAGGTTAATACTGCTATCAGCAAGTTCCGAAACTGCAACCATAGGGGCAGGGTCAGAAAGCACTCGTTCGTCTTTTTCCATCACTGCTACCAAAACTTCTTTTGCTTTTTTGATATCCGAATCATAAGCAACACCTATGGTCATATCAACCCTGATCCTTCCTTCACGGGTATAATTTACAACATCACCATTCGACATGGCACCATTGGGAATAATGATGGTTTTGCTTTGAGGGGAGAGCATAATGGTTACAAAAATCTGAATCTCCTTTACAACGCCAAGGTGCCCCTGTGCTTCAATCAATTCACCAACCTTGTATGGTTTAAAGACCAGGATCATAGCACCGCCGGCAAAATTCGCCAGGGTCCCTTGCAGTGCAAAACCAATGGCCAGGCCTGCTGCACCAACCACCGCAATAAACGATGTTGTGGCTATCCCAACCATTGAAGCAATGCTTATAAACAGCAGAATTTTCAAAGTCCATCCCAGCAAAGAAGTAATAAATGGTCTTAACGATTCATCCATTTCGCTCTTTTGGAAGCCTTTGTTTATTGCCTTGAGAACCATTTTAATGACCCACAAACCCACAATCAGGGTTATTATGGCAAGAATGATCTTTGGGCCGTACTCAATGGCCATGGTATAAATTTTGTCGATGTAGTACTGTGTATTTTCCATAATTTGAAAGATTAATTAAACATTATAATTCATTTTTATTATGCATTGCTGAAGGTTGGGTGATAACGAAGAATACTCAATTGATTGATCTTTTTAGCAAAAATACACAAAAGGTTTTACCTGAATCTGAAAATTTGATGATTAGCAAATTTGAAAATTGCTTCAATCTGGGCATTTTTAAACAGACATCTTTTCTCTTTTCCATTTTCTTTTTTGTTCTACTTTTGCGCCATGGCAAATAACGAAGATATTTTTAAGAAAATCATTTCCCATGCCAAGGAGTATGGGTTTGTATTCCAGTCGAGTGAGATATACG